>ERZ1066117.210-NODE-210-length-57218-cov-54.972570_pt1 | contig 57218 bp, 43 predicted proteins | sample MGYA00382764_ERZ1066117 | MGnify/ENA primary metagenome ERZ1066117 (study PRJEB33369, sample SAMEA5778347) | biofilm metagenome | biome: Industrial cooling water; feature: Water cooling tower basin; material: Biofilm | place: United Arab Emirates | collected...
TCGTGGTGGAGCGCGTCGCCGGTCCGCACGAGGTCGTTGCGGCGGGTCGCGGCGTAGCCCGCGATGCCGCCGAGGGCGAGGGCTGCTCCAAAGGACAGGCCGCCGGCGACCAGGAGGCCGAGGCCGGGGCGTGGTGGGTTGCGAGGTTGTGCCCGCACCGGGAGCAGCGGATCGGGCTGCGGGGTCGGTGCGTCGACGAGGAGCAGGGCGGATGGTCGGGGCGGGCTGATGGCGGTGGGCCTCGCGGCCGGCCGCGTGGGCTCGAGGGTGGTCGGTGGGACGACGGGCGTTCCGGGCGCGTCTGCGGTCTCGCTGGTGGCCGGGTCGTCCGGGCTCGTCGGCGCGGTGGGCCTGGGCCGGGTGCGTGCGGTCGTCGGGGCCTTCGGGCGCGTGGGGGTGCCCGAACGAGGGGATGATGCCGGCGGGCAGACGGCTTGTAGGCGTGTCAGCTCGGCGCGGGCCTCGTCCCGGTACCGCATCAGCACGGCGCGCAGGGGGCCGAGCGCGAGGCCCTGCACGGCGAGCGTCTGGGCGGTGCAGAGGTGGAGCGAGTCGCCTGTCTCTCGGAACAGGCCGATGTACGCCGAGCTCGCGGCGGCGAGGTGCTGCGTGCGGGCGCCTGGCTCGGCCTGCCGGGCCTCCTGCACGTGGGCCTCGCCGAGGCAGCGGAGGTCGCTCGGGGCGCAGGCGGCCGAGGGCGGCGGGGGGGCGAGCGCGGTGGTGAGGGCGGCGAAGAGGGCGAAGAGTGCGGTCATGGCCGGAACCCGGGGACACGTGTAGCAGGCGACGACGAGGGCGCGAAGCGGAGCGGAGTGAGAACGTCGCGGAAGCAACGGTCGATCGCCGGGTCGTCGGTCATCACGACGATCGAGGAGAAGCTCGAGGCGCCGGCGTCGGCGCGGAGCTCGACCATCACCTCGCCGCCGGCTCGCTCGGCACAGCGCCGCAGCGGGCCCTCCGCGGCGGCGAGGGCCTGATCGAGGGTCGGCGGTGCGGCGGACGTCGGCGGAGGAGTGGCGGCCTCCTGGCGGGTCGGTGACACAAGCGGTGACTCTGGCCTCGAGGATTCTGGCCGAGTGTCCGCTCCGCCCCGAAGTGTGACGACTGCGACGAGGCCGAGCAGGAACAGGGCTACGAGTCCGGCGACCAGCAGGCGCCGGCGAGGATCGTCGGCCTCGCTCGAGTCAGCGAGGTTCGGCGCCGGGGCCTCGCTCGTCTCGGAGCTGGGTGGCGGGGGCGCGGCAGGGACAGGGGTGGTCGGCGGGCTCGCGGTCGCCTCCGACGAGGCAATTCGTTCCGAGGCCGGGGCCTCGGTCGATGATGCGGATGCGAGTGCCGCCGGCGCGGCCGCGGAGTCCGTGGGCGCAGCCGGCGCGGCGGCTGAATCGACGGGCACGGCGGTCGCGGGGAGCGGCTCTGCCGGGGTGAGCGCCTCGGGGGAGGCCAGGGGCTTGCTTCGCGGGGTCTCCTCGGCGTCGAGCTGAGCGAGCGCCGCCTCGAAGAGTTCGCGGACTTGCGCGAGGCTCGCCCGCTCCTTGGGATCGGGGCTGAGCATGTCGAGGAGCGCCCCGTCGAGCGCGTCGGGGCAGCGGCACAGCTTGCTCGCCGGCTGCGCCTCGCCGCCCTCCGGCGCGAACGGCCGACGCCCCGTCAGCAGCCGGTAGAGCAGCAGGCCGAGGGCCCACACATCGCTCGCGGGGGTGTAGGGCTGGCCGGCACGGACCTCGGGCGCGGCGTAGTCGACGGTCGTCAGCGGCTTCTCGCGCGCGGGCTGGCGCCTGCGCTCGGGCGGCGTGGCCCAGCGCTGCGGCAGGCTGTCCCAAAAGTCCGGTGAGACGAGGGCGTGGTCGAAGTCGAAGAGCCAGGCCTTGGGCGTGCGGCCGAGGTCGACGAGGACGTTGCCGGGGTAGAGGTCGCGGTAGAGGACGCCCGCGGCGTGGACGGCCTCGAGGGCGCTCGCGAGCTGCAGGCCGAGCTGGGCGACGTCTAGCGCGCGCAGGTGGGAGCCGGGTCGCGTGTACTTCGTCGCCGGCTCGCCGGTGCACAGCTGCGTGGCGACGAAGCGCTGACCGTCGGCGAGGCCGGCGTGGTAGAAGGTCGGGATGTTCGGGTGATCGAGGTGCGCGAGGATCTTGGCGGCGCGCTCGAAGCGGAGCTCGTCGTCGGGGTCGGGCTTGTCCTTGCGCAGGACCTTGATCGCCAGCTCGCGCTCGCCGAAGCGATCGTAGGCGCGAAACGCCGTCGCGCTCGCGCCGACGCCGAGGAAGCCCTGGCGATCGTACAAGCCGGCGAACAGGTGATGTGCGCGTGACTGCTCGGGGTGCGCGGCGCGGATCGCCTTGAGGCCGCGGCGGACGTGATCGGCGGACGGCAGTCGTTCGTCCGGATCGGAGGCCATCGCCGCGAAGATCAGGCGCGAGAGATCGGGCGGGGCTCCGCCGGCGGGATGGACCTCGTCGATCGGGGCCTGGCCGGTCTCGCGCGGGAGAAGGCCGGTGCACAGGCGGTAGAGCGTGACCCCGAGGGCGAAGAGGTCGAAGCCGGCGTCTGCCTCGCGCATGCCGGCCTCGGGGGGTAAATAATCCGGCGTGCCGACGATGTCGCCGACGTCGGTCCGGCGGCGCGGGCGTGGCGAGAAGACTTCATCCTGCACGCGCTGGAACTCGTCGCCGAGGTGCGCGCACCCGAAGTCGAGCAGCTTGACGAACAGCGGCTTGCCGGGCTTGCTCGTCAGCATCAAGTTCGAGGGCTTGAGGTCGCGGTGGACGCCCCCGAGCGCGTGGAGGGCGGTCAGGGCGCTGGCGACCTGGATGCCGATCGTCACCGCGTCGCGCCAGGGCAGCGGGCCCTGCTTCAAAAGGCGGGTGTGGAGATCCTCGCCGGCAATGTGCTCCAAGACCGTGAACGGGGCGCCGTCGGGCGTGTCGCCGCGGTCGATGACGTGGACGACGTTCGGGTGCACGAGGTTGAACAGGAGCTCGACCTCCGCGGCGAACCGGCGCTTGGCCTCGGGGTCGAGGTGCCGAAGGACCTTGATCGCCACCGGTCCGCGGAGCTTCTTGTCGCGGCCGCGGAACACATGCGCCATGCCGCCCTGCCCGATCGGCGCTTCGACGACGTAGCGCCCCAGGAGGGTCTGGCCGACGAGGGCCCCCGGCACCCCGTGCGGGGTCCAGAACTTCGGCAGATCGGGGGGCCGCGCTCGATCGCTGCGCTGGGTCTGGGGCGTGGGGCTGTCCATGCGGGACGAGGGTGCCATGGTTGGTCGCTCAGCTCGCACGCCCCCGCCGCGGCGCAGGCCGGCGCGGGTCGATCACGCCGACCGCCGAACGTGTACTTAGGGTCAGGATGTCCCCGGACGCGAACGCGACCTTGACGACGCCGTGGGGCTCGGCGGCGACAAGTTCGACCCGGCTGCGGATCGTGCGATCCGCGAGCGTGACGATGACGAGCGCGGGGCCGGGGGCGAGCTCGGCGGCGTGGACGATCCGGTAGGCGGTCATGGGGCGACCTCGCGTGCGGGGATACGCGGGGCTGACGCCCACGGATGGACCTGCAGTGGCGAGCCGGTGAACGCGCCGGGTTCGCCCGACGCCTCGCGCCGGGGACAGGGTCGCCATGACAAAAGCTCCTCACGCGCGAGGAGTCAGCCCCGCGCTCGATCGACCGCGATCATCGTGCATGCAACGAACGCAGCCGACAAGTGGAGGTCGCTTGCCGCGGTCGCCACCGATCGATCGCGGCTTGTAAGGATGGGGATCGCGGGAGAAGGGTCCGGCCACGAAAAAGTCGCCGACGGTCGGAGAGGTGATCTCCTTGTCGACGCGCCGGCAGAGCGGGTTCAGGCCGCTTCGGCCTGCGGCCCGAAGTCCTCGCTTACGCGGTCCAGCCGGGAACCGTCTCGAGGGCCGCTTCAGTCCGTCTTGGGAGGTCCCCCGGGTTCCTCTTCCTTCGGGTCGTGGGCGCCAGGGCTCCAGACATGCAGCGGCTTGATGGTGAGGAATCGAGGTGCAATGCGGGGATCTCGGGGCGAGACCTCGTTTCGTGCAGGAGACGTGTTTGTCCCGCGTTCGTCCTTGCGGGGGGCATCGGATGCCTGGGGGTCGGCGACCTTCGAGGACTCCGGCGGACTCTTGCGAGTCACGTCCGCCTGCGGCGGCTCCGTCCGCGGCGTCTCCACCCGCGACGGCTCCGTCCGCGGCGACTCCACCCGCGGCGGCTCCGCTTGCGTCGGAGTCCGTGGTTCTGCTTCGAACGGCACCGCTTCCTCGAAGTGGGGTTGCGCCGGCGATGTACCCCCGACCGGGAGTGTGACGCCGTAACGCGCACAGAGCCGCTGGACCGCCGTCGTATTCAGGTCATGGAGCTCGTCGAACACGAAATCGCGCCCGCGCCCGTCGGGCCGGTCACGCGCGAGAATGCCGTCGTCGGCGAGCATCTTGACGAAGTTCTGAAAGCTCCGCTCTCCGTCGGTGATCGTGAAGGCGCCCACAGATTCGAGGCCGTGTCGGAGGGAGCTGCCGCACCCGGACAACCGCACGCCGCTCTCCGCGCAGCGGAGCAGCGCCGCGCTCTCTCTTCGCAGCGTCCTCGCCGAGCCAGACGCCGCGCCGAGCTCTGCAAGATAGCGGACGACGAGCTGTCGAATCTCGGGCCGGAGCGGTCCGTGCGGCTGCACGGGCGGGCTCACGCTGGTCGCGATGGGTCGCTGCGACCCGCGCGTCGCATACGCACCCGTGGGGATCTCGAGCGCTTCGTCCGACCAGAGCAGGATATCTCGCTGCCCCTCGTGGAAGACCGGGAGCACGGCCAACTGCGTGATGTCGTCGAACCGAACGAGCTCGAGCGCCATCCGGGCGTCTTCGATGTGAGCGCCCAGGCTGTGCGGCACCAGCGCGAGCTTGGTGTGTTCGTCGACGCGACACATCCCCATTTCGCCCTCGACGTTGGAGACCCGGACCACCCGGTCCTCGCCACGAAACCGAACGAGGAGGCGTGGCCTGGCGGCCCAACTTTCGGCCATGAACTCCGCGAACGCGGCCAGTTGTTCACCTTCGCCCAGATCGGCCAGCCGCAAGCTCCTGTCCGGCGTGACGACCACACCGATGCGTTTACCCAGGAACTCCTTGATCCGGACCTCCCCGCATGGGAGCGGCGAACGCCATGAATTGTCGCTCTCGAATGGCGTAAAATTGAGCACCCCGGAGTCGCCCTGATATAGCGGTGGGACATCGACCCCGTCGATCAACACCTCGTTGACGCGCGCGTTCACCGCGACATAGGAGCCGCGCGACAGGACGGCATAGCCGTACTTGTGCGCGAAGTAGAACCTGGCCTCGAAGACCTTGTCCACGGGATCGACCCAAATGTGGCCGTCAAGGGCGTCGATCTTGTAGCTCTGCCGGACACCGAACGTGAGCCGACGAAGTCTGTCCGTATACGTCCTCTTCGCTCGCGCCTCCGCCACCGACATCTCCACTTGCATAGCCCCCTCCAATCGCAGCTTCACCGTACCGTCGGTCGTCGCGCAAGACCATGGAATCGCCCTCCGAGCGCCTTGCGTGGCCGTGCTGCGGACCGTACTCGGAGGGCGAATTCGCGGGATGCGCCGCCAGGGGTCCAGTCAACCGCGTACAGCCGAGTTTGAATGCGGCCTCCCGCGTATCCGTGCGTACGCGCGAAACTCGGATGCGCTCCGCATGTAGGATGCATACGCGCGTTCACGACCCCGCACATGCGACGCACCGCGTGCGTCATCCCGCATGCGTACCGCATGCGTGCGTTTACCATGCCCCGCATGCGACGCACCGCGTGCGTCGCCCCGCATGCGGGCCGCATGCGCGCGTTCACCATGCCCCGCATGCGATGCACCGCGTGCGTCACCACGCATGCGGGCCGCATGCGCGCGTTCACCATGCCCCGTATGCGACGCACCGCGTGCGTCGCCCCGCATGCGGGCCGCATGCGCGCGTTTACCATGCCCCGCATGCGACGCACCGCGTGCGTCGCCCCGCATGCACATCGCATGCGTGCATGCACGCCGTACCGCATGCGCGCATGCACGCCGTACCGCACAGCGCGCATGCACGCCGCAAGGCGCACATGCATGCCGCACCGCGTGCATCACCCCGCAGGCGAGCCGTGCGGGGTGCACCGAATTACGAGTCGTGGCCTGCGTCGCCCCGCGTGCGAGCCGCCTGCGCGCGTGCAGGACGCGCCGCATGCGACGGGCCGCGTGCCCCCATCCCTATCCCCCTGAACACGCCGCGCGATTCCAGGTATTGCTCCTCGCCGCCACGACCCGGTACGGTGGACCGGATGAGCGGTCGACATCCCTGGATGAACGTGGAGGACGATCGCGCGTCGAGGGTGCCGTCCACACTCGCCGATCCAGAGCGCGGCCATGTCATCCAGGCGCCCCCATTCACGCGCGGCGTCGCAGACGGAAAGGCGAACGTGTCATGAAGGGATCCGGTGCGGAGCTGTTCGTGAGGGGCGTCTGCGCGTTCTTCGGTGTCGATCGGCTCCGGCCGCAGGCACGCGCGGGCGCGTCGCAAGACGCGGGCAGCCCTCGGTCGAGCTCGACCGAGCCCCCCGTTCGTTCACCCGAGCAGGGCCCTGGTCCGACCGCATCCAGTCCTCGACAGCCCGAGCCGATGCGAACGTGCTTCGCGTCGGAGTTCAGCGGCTTCTTCATTGTCCCCACGCAGCCCACGCAGCCCTCTGCATCACCAACCCAGACTGTGGTTCCCCCGCCGCCCTCGTTCGAGCCTCCGACCGCGGGACCAGGGCCCGGGCGGACCGGTGGGGGGCTTCGCCTGGCCCCTCCACGGCCGCCTCCGGGTTGGCGAAGGAGCCCGCCGTCGAGCGCGCCCGAGCGTGCTCCGCAGGATGCACAGGCGGCGCCCGCACCCTCTGCCGAGCCGACGGATCCCGAATCGCCGCGATCCGTCCTCGCATTCACCGGCTCGCAAGACCGCGAAGCAGGGTCTCTGTCGTTCGCGGAGCGAAGTCCGCCGCCCCCCGGTTCGTCGCACTCCGTCCGCGCATTCGCTGGCGTCCACCTGTCGCGGTCCCAAATCGCGCACGCGTCGCAGGACACCGAGACGAGGGTCTCGGCGCGAGGACCCCTGTCGTTCGACGAGACCAAGACGGCCTCGAACGTCGAGGGGCCGCCAGCGGTCGAGCTGCCTCCGGCGCCTCCACTGTGCTCCCCCGCAGAGCCCCCTGCAAGCCCGTTGTCGGCCCACATCCTCGCGCCGGCCGAGCCCATCGCCGAGGTTGGCCCTGGGTCGACGCCGGCGAGCCCGCTCCTCGCGAGCGCGTCGCTCGAACCGTCCCCCCGCGAGCAAGACACCAGCGCCCTGCACCCACTGTCCACGTTGCGAGACGCGGACGGCGAGCCGCTCGAGCGAACGGTCGCGCGGCTCACCGAGCAGATGCAGGCGTCCCTCGTTCAGGCCGGCGAGGTCGTCCAGCAGATCGCCGACCCGAGGACCGGCGTACTTCGCCGCCCGGAGAGGCCCGAGGGCGACCCGATCGAGGAGCCGCACCGGAGCCGCGAGCGGCTCTGCGACCTCGTGCGCGAGCTGTCCCAGACCCTCACGGCCGCCACCGAAGTGAGGGACCAACTCGCCCGGCTCCTGATGACCTGGTCGCACTCGCAGGGCGAGCGGCACCTGTCGGTGGTCCCGTCGCAGTCGGGCGAGGAGGCCGCGCATCAAGGCGAACGCGACGAGTCGGAGGAGCCCCGCGGCGACCGCTGACGAGGTCGCCCGGCAGACGCTCGCCCTCACCGGCGCGCTGGGCCTCGCGCTCGCCGCGGCGTTCTGGCCGAGGAAGGGCCGGTGAGCGCCATGGCCGACGCCAACGTCGAGCAGGCCCTCGAGCTCGCGCGCGCCGAGGCGCGGATGCTCTCCGACCAGCTCCGCCAGGCCCGCGCGGACCTGCACCGCCTCGGCATCGCCGACCAGAACCGAGCCCTCGTCTGCGCGGCGGTGTCCGGCGCGGTCGGCATCCTGTGCGGCGTCGCCATTGGCTTGAGCGTTCGCAGGCGCTGATCGCCGCATCGACGCGAAGCCGAGCCGCCCGCCTCCGCGCGGCGTGCAAATCCATCGAGTACCGGCCGGCCGGCCGTGACACCATGCGAGATTGGGGGAAGGACGCGATGCGACGGGTGGGAGAGAGGTCGGGTGGTGGCCGAACGATCGACGCGGGCAGGCTCGAGGTCGCCGATGTCGATGGCACGAGCCTCGCGCCGATCCTCTACGTCGACGACCTGGCCCGCTTCCTCGGGCGCACGCCGAAGGCGATCCGTGCGGCGGTCGCCCGCCAGCAGCTCCCGCCGCCGCTGCGGCTCGCCGGTCGGCTCGCGTGGCGCGCCCGCGACGTCCTCGCCTTCGTCGCCGAGCTCGGCGAGTCCGACGCGCTCCACGCCAGATCCGTCCGAATCCGGGCCGAGCGCTACCACTACGACCCGACGCGCTTCCGCGTCACGTTCGAGCTCCCCAAGCAGCCGGGACAGCCGCGGCAGCGGGTCCGCAAGCTCGCGCCGGCGGGCCTCGGTTACGAGCAGGCGCTCGAGTGGGGCAGGCAGCACGAGCGCGAGGTCCTCCTCGAGCTCCTGCAAGACAATGCGCCCGCCGTCGACGACGCGCCGCCCCCGTCCGGTCGCCCGCGACCCAGTCGCAGCGCTGGCAGGTCCATGGCCGCCGTACCGACGCTGTTCGAGTTTTGGCCCCGCTTCTACACCGAGTACCTCGGCAAGCTCAAGCCCGCGACGCGCCGCGGGTACGAGTCGGCCTTCGACCACTACCTCGGCCCTGTGCTCGGGGCGCACCGCCTCGACCGGATCGACCAGGCGGCCCTCGCCGCGCTCCGGCAGCGGACCGGCCAGATCCCCGAGGTCAGCTCGCGCAACCAGGTCCTGTACAAGCTGCGCAAGATCCTCGAGCGCGCCGTCGCCTGGTACATCCTGCGCGACGACCAGGTCCCAGAGGTCCACGCCGACAAGGAGGGCAAACGGCCCGAGCCCGTCGTCTATACCGACGAGCAAGCCGAGCGATTGATCGCCGCCGCCCGCGAGCTCGGCGACGACACGTGCGCCCTCGTGCTGCTGCTGCTCCACGGCGGCCTGCGCGTCAGCGAGGTCGCGGCGCTGCGCTGGTCGGACGTCGACCTCGCCGCCGGCCTGATGACCATCCGGCACAACTTCAGCGACGGCGAGGCGGCGACGCCCAAGGGCGGCCAGGCGGCGCCGGTCGGCCTGACCCCCGAGCTCGCCCGCGTCCTCGCGGCCCTGCCGCGCCACGGCGAGCACGTCCTTCTTCGCCAGCACCGGGGCGCGTGGACGCACCACACCGCGCACTCGATCACCCACCGCCTGCACAAGGCCCAGACGCGAGCGGGCCTGCCCGAGACCGGCCCGCACCTGCTCCGGCACTCCGGCCTGACGATCCTCGCCCGCCGCGGCTGCGACCCCTGGCGCCTCCAGGCCCACGCCCGGCACGCGCGGATCGCCACCACGCAGCGCTACGTCCACCTCGCGCGCGAGGCCTCGGCGCGCGAGGCGGTCGCGTTCTGGACCCCCCCGTCCCCGGCGGCCCCGCCGAGCTCGCCGGAGCCGCAGCCCCAGCCGCGGACCCGGCGGCCCAAAGCCAGCAAGAACGCCGTTTCGACCAGCACATGACGCGCTCCCGGTTTTCGAGCACGAATACGCGCCGGCGGCCGTCAGTCCAGAAGGCCAGTCCTGCGCTATCGGAGTTCATCGAGGCGGAACTGGAGGCGTTCCTGCAGGTCGCACAGGACGCGCCAGAACTCGGTGCGTCGCTGGCGCCCGAGGCGCCCGAGCAACCGTTCGCCCAGGTGCGGCGCTGCCATGGCGGGCTTCCTCGACTTCGTGCCCGCGCGCTCAATCTTCATCGATAGAGCGAGCGCGTGGGCGCGGTCGAAGGAGGCCGCCGGTTGGATGTTGCTCTCACCGACGAGGATACGAATCAGGGCCAAGCCGGATCTCGGCCTTCACGAGCTGTAACTGATGTAGATGTTCTCGCCGGCGCCATTCCGCTACCCGTCGTCGCTGTGCTCGAACTTCCCGGTAGCGGCGAGGTGCTCGGCCCAGCGCTGCGCGGTCTCATCGAGGGTCGGCCCCAGGGGTGAGGGTGGGGCTCTTGTGGGCGGCGCAGTAGGTGTTGTGATATTGGAGGCAGGAGTTGCGGACTGCGGCGAGGTCGATCTTGGCGATCATGTCGCTGGATCCCCTTCACAATGGGTGCAGGCGGCTCCCGTGACGCCGAGGAAACGGGGCTGTGAACCTCGAGGCGTGCGATGGATGGACCCGGAAAGGCGGGCGGCGACGCGCGTCCTCGGCGGCTCACGCGAGCTCGGAGCTCGGTGAGCCGCTCGGCGCGGAGCGCTCGCCGGCGACCCCGGTAGGGCGACACGGCCACGGGCTCGCGCAGACCCCGACCTCGCCCTCTCGCGCCGCGATGGTACAAGTCATGGACCAGCTTGGCGCCCCATGGCCCACGACCGACAGCATGAAGCCCTCGCCGACGGCACGACCGTCCAGTCGAAGAACCCGGCTCCTCATCCCGATCCACTCGCGGACGCCGCGACGCTCGGCGCGCCTGGGCCCGACGGCGCGGCGGGTCAGGAGCATTCTGCGGCGCACGATGGCGCACAACGGCTCCCGATCGGCTCGCGGTTCGCCCGCTACGTCCTCCTCTCGAAGCTCGGCGAGGGCGGGATGGGCGAGGTGTTCTCGGCCTACGACGAAGACCTGGGGCGCCGCGTGGCGGTCAAGGTCGTGCACGAGCGCCACCTCGGCGACCGGCACAGCCGGGCCCGGATCGAGCGCGAGGCGCTGGCGCTGGCCCGCCTGTCGCACCCCAACGTCGTCCAGGTCTACGACGTCGGCGACTTCGGGGGGCAGGTCTTCGTGGCGATGGAGTACGTCAAGGGCGAGACGCTGCGCGCCGCCCAGGAGCGCCACGATCCGACGACCGTGAGCGGACGGCGGGCGATCCTCGACATGTACTTACAGGCAGGTCGAGGCGTCGCTGCGGCGCACGCCGCCGGCCTCATCCACCGCGACTTCAAGCCTGACAACGTGCTCGTCGGCGACGACGGGCGCGCGCGCGTGTTCGACTTCGGCCTCGCGCTCGCCGACAGGAGCACCGCGCCGGATGACGACGGATGGGTGACCCCGCGGAGCGGCGCCCTCGACCTCACCCTCACGCGGACCGGCTCGGTCCTCGGCACGCCGGCCTACATGGCGCCGGAGCAATTCCTCGCCAGGCCCGCCGACCACCGCGCCGACATCTTCGCCTTCGCCGTCGCCCTGTATTACGCGCTCTACCGCGACATGCCCTTCGACGGCCACACCTTCGCGGCGCGCCAGGTCGCGGTGCTCGCGGGCGTCCCGCGCGACGCGCCCGCCGACAGCAAGATCCCCGCGTGGCTGCGCGCCGTGTTGCTCCGGGGCCTCGCCCGGGAGCCCGACGATCGTTACCAGGACATGGGCGCCTTCCTCGACGCGCTCGCCGACGACCCGGACGAGCGCCGGCGGCTGCGCTGGCGCCAGTTCACCTTCGGCCTCGCCGCGGTCGTGACCGCGTGGTTGCTCGGGATCATCGGCCTGTGGGGCTGGGATCGCTGGCAGCAGTACCGCGCCGAGGCCAAGGCCGACGAGCGCCTCGCCGCCGCGCTGACCCGGATCGACGAGCTGCTCGCGGACGGCGCCGACGCCGACGCCGAGCGGGTGTTCGCCGACTTCGTCGCCAGCCCGGACAACCGCGCGACCGCGGCGCTCGGGCGGGCCTGGCTGCACCAGGCCGGGCGCGCCCGGCGGAGCGGCGACGGCGCCGCGGCGATCGACGCACTCGCCTCGGCGTACGCGGTCGCAACCTCGCCCGAAGATCAGGTCGCGGCGCTGACCGACCTCGCGGCGCTCTTCCGCGACGAGATGCGCTGGCGGGATCTCCAGGTCGCGCTGTCGACGCTCGAACAGCGCCTCGCGGGGTTCGCCGCGACTGCGGAGGTCGAGTCGCTGCGCCTCGACTCGGCGCTCGGCCTCCGCGACCTGGGCGGCGCCCGCGATCGCCTGCATGCCTCCGCCAGGTCCGCGGCCGCGCCCGTGCTCGCCGCCCTGAGCAGCGCCACCGAGACGCCGCACCAGCACCACGGTCGCGCGGTGCCCATCGATCTCGACGGCGACGGTCGCCCCGAGCTGGTGTTCGAGACCGACGGGCGCGAGCGCCAGATCGCGCAGGTCGTCCGCGCGACCCCCACGCTCGATCCGGTCGCCACCGTCGACCTCGGGTTCAACACCTTCCAGGCGCTCGAGCCGGCGCCCGGAAGCCCGGGGTTGCTCGTCACGACGGAGCGCAACAAACGGGTGATCGAGGCGGTCCTTCGCCGCCTCGAAGGCGATCATCTGGTCGAGTTGTCCCGCTGGAGCGAGGGTCAACTCCGCGCGGCGCTCGCCGTCGACGTCGACGGCGACGGCGGGCGCGAGCTGCTCGTCGGGACGGGGCCCTATTCCCGGAGGCTCGTCGAGCTGGTCCAGGGGACAGACGGCTCCTGGTCGACCCGCTCGCTCGCGCCGACGATCGATCGCCGCCGCTCCGACGTCGTCGACCTGATCGCCGGCGATCTCGACGCCGACGGCCGCACCGAGATCGTCGCGGCGCTCGGGCCGTGGTCCGCCTACGAGCTGCACGTCCTCCGCCACGACCGGGCGAGCGACACCCTGCGCACGCTGACACGCCGACGTCTCGGCAACATCGAGGGCGCCGCGCTGGTCCGCGGCGGCCCGAGCGACGGCCCGGAGATCGCGGTCAGCAAGACCGACAAGTACGGCAGCACCGTCGTCTTCCCCCGCGACCGGCCGTACGGCGAGCCGGCCGGGACCTACCTGTTCCGCCTCGTCGACGGAGCGCTCGTCAGGACCGCGTTCATCCCGGCGCCGCGGCTCACCGCCGACGAGGTCGTGCAGGACGGACGACCGATCGTCGGCGACTTCGACGGCGACGGCCGCGACGAGATCGTGATCACCCGGAGCGTATCCGGCGCCCGCCACTCGATCCTGCGCGAGAACACGGTGCTCCTCGTCCGTGATGCCGGCGGCGCGTGGGTCCCGGTGATCCTCGGCGACATCGTCCCCCTCGCCGCTCTCGATCTCGACGGCGACCGCGACGACGAATTGATCGTCAGCATGACCGACGATCGCAACCGCGTGTGGGTGCTCGGCAGCGGCGCCGCGACGCTGCCGCCGTCGCGCCTCGATCTGCCGCGCGCCGCGCCGTCGCTCGGCTCCCCCGACCCAGTGCTCGAGCGGATGCTGCAGCGCGCCGACGACCTGGCGCAGATGGGCCTCCTCGCGGAGTCCGCCGACAACCTCTCGCGGATCGCCGGGCTCGTCGCGGATCCGGGGATGCGCACCCGCATCGAGCTGCGGGCCGCCGAGCTGCTCGATGCGATCACCGCCGACGCCCGGGCGGCCGAGCTGTTCGCTCGCGCGGCCGAGGTGCTCCCGGCCGCGCACGAGGGCGCCGCGCGCTCGTTCCTCCGGCTCGGGCGAGTCGACGCCGCTGCCGCCCACCTCGAGCGGGCTCCGCGGGATCGCCTCGTGGCCGGGCTCGACGAGTCGATGGCGGCGCTGCGGGGCGGCTCCGGCGTGGACCTCGAGTTCGCGCAGCCGCTCGCGCCGATCTGGCGGATCGGGCAGGCGCAAGCGCTGCGCCGCGACGGCGCCCGCGAGACCCTGCACGTGGACGCGATCGTCTCCGACGAGCTGCTCTCGGCGCCGCTCCGCTGGACAGGCCGGAGCCTCGTGCTCGAGGTCGATCTCGACCTCGACCGGATCGAATGGGGCGCGGGCCTCGAGATGGGCGTCGTGCGCGAGGGGAGCGGCGTGATCGACGAGTCGGGGCCGCTCGGGATCGGCGTCACGACCGTCGGCGGCGGCGACCTCTACGAGCACCGGATCGAGTGCATCCATGAGGGGACCCGCAGCTATGCGAAGATCCCGTTCTCGCCCGGCGACCCCGGAGAGCGGCTCGGTCGCTTCAGGATCCGCGCGACCTACCTGCCCGAGTTGGGCGAGCGGAGCTGCGAGGTCATGCGCGGCTCGGGGGAGCTGCTGCTATACAAGCGTGTGCGACTGGACGAGCGGATGAGCGCCGAACCCGGCTCCCGGATGCGCCTGGTGCTCGCCTCGACGCGCTCCACGGTGGCGTGGGTCGAGGCCGACCTGCGCCGCGTCCGCCTGCTCGGCGCGGAGTTCGACGCTCCGCGCGACGCGCCCGCCGAGCCCGCGCTCGTCGAGGCCCGCCGCCAGTTCGTCGAGGACGACGCCCTCGCCGCCCTCGCCGCGCTCCGCCGCGCGGCTGCGCCGACGCTCGGCGATCGTGTGCTCGAGGTCGTCGCGCTGGCCCGCCTCGGCCGCCTCGGCGAGGCCGAGCGGACCCTCGCTACGCTGCTCGCCGAGCAGCCTGCGGTGCTGGAGATCCCGTCGCCCATCGACGCGTTGCTGCGCACCGCCCCCGAACAGTTCGGCGTGCTGCTGCGCGGCGCGGCCGGCCCGCAGGCGGCGCGCTCGCGGCTGGCGGAGGCGTGGAGCTTCTCCGTGCTGCAGGAGCACGACCCGCGCGGCGCCCGGGTCGGCTGGTCCATGCTGGCCGAGCGCGACCTCGACGCCGATGGTTATTATGTCCTCAGGGTCCACGCCGCGTCGGCCGCGATGCTCGGGCACGCCGAGAAGGCCGAAGCCAGCCTCCGCGCCGCGCTCGCGGCCCTCGACGATCCGCGGCGCCGCGATCCCGACAGAGGACCGGACTGGACGGAGGTCGAGAAGGCCCTCGTCCGCCTCGATCTCGCGGCTCTCGCCCTCGCGCGCGGCGACGAGGCGGCCGCGCGCGCAGAGCTCCGCGATTACCTGGTGGGCCCCGAGCCGGACCTCGCCGTCGCCGAGCGGCTGCGCGCGCGCGAGGACCTGCGCGCGCTCTGGGACCTCGCCGCCGATTGAAGCGCGGCCTGCGGGGGCACGACGCGGACCGCCGAAGATTCGTGGTCGAGGTCGCCGAGCGGCTGGACCCGGTAGCTCCACAGGCCGTCGATCGCGGGCTCGCGCTCGTCGGAGCTCGTGCGAAGGAGGACGCCGCGCTCGTCGCGTGGGAGGCCGCGGAGGTTGTCGAGGAGCCGGCCCCGCGCAGACAGCGTCTCCTCCGCGTTGCTGAGATAGACCGCGGCGAAGCGCAGCCCGCGTGAGGCCGCCGCGGCCGCGATCGACGGCAGCGCGACCTCGCCGGCGAGATCGCCGAGCACGAGCTCGACGGCGCCGCGCCGCCAGCGATCGCGGATCACGGCGTACATCGCGGGGTCCCCGAGCCAGGTCGTCGGAAGGCCCCGGACGCGCCGTTCCGCGGTGCGCTCGAGGTGCCGCACGACCGCCGGCCAGGCGTCGGCGAGCGCCACGGACGGTCGGTCGGCCTCGTCGCGCAGGCCGGACAGGAACGCGGCAGGCGTCGCTGCGGCGAGGATCCGGCGCCCGAGCTCACGGTGCAGCGCGAGCACCTTCGCGTCGTGATCGAGGAGGTAGGCGCGCTCGGCCCCGCTGACGGCGATCAGCGTGTAGTTCGCGTCGCCGCCGACGCCGAGGTAGGCGCCCCCGCGGCCGGCGAGGGCGGGGGCGAACCGATCATGCCGCGCCTCGTTGCTGACCAGGAAATGCGTCGCCACCGGCGGCGCGGGCTCGTCGAGCGCCGCGAAGTACCACTGCGCTCGCAGCGGCTCGTGCGCGCCGCGGCCGGCGAGCGCGGTCGAGGCGCTGAAGCAGAGCGCGACCGCGAGCGAGGACGGCAGCGATCGTTTCGTTCGTTCGACGGGCACAGGCGCCGGCGGTCGGCGTCATCAGGACGTGCAATCGGCTCTCACTGTGAAAAGGACGACCGGGAGGATGGGTGTCATGATCCGGAGGTGGCGATCGATCTGTGTCGTCGCGCTGGCGCTGGTGTCGTCGGGCTGCGCGGTCCCGTGCGTCGACGACGGGTTCCTCGGCATGCAGCACGCCGCGGCCTGCGTCGCCGACACGAGCTCCACCGGGTCGACGGGCTCGACCGGCCAGACGTCGACGGGCGACTGCTCGTGCACGACCGACGCGGGCGTGTGCGGCGACGGCGTCGTCGACATGGGCGAGCTGTGCGACGACGCCGACGCCGACGAGGTCGACGCGTGCAACTCGGCCTGCAAGCCGACGCCGACGGCGATCGAGCTCGTCGACGGGGACGACACGGCGATCGAGGGCGGCCCCGGCGGTGCGCCGTTCGACGACGCGTGCGCGCCCGGCGACCTGCTGGTCGGATTCGCTGGCGATCTCGACGCTCAGGGCCGGATCGGCCGGCTTCACGGGCTGTGCGCGCCGTTGCTGCTGGGCGACGACGGCGCCGCGTTCCTGGTGACGACGGGTGCCCCGACCGACCTTCCGACGCAGGGCCTGAACGACACGGGCGGCGCGTGGACGGCCGTGTGTCCCGGGTCGACGGTGGTCGTCGGATTCAGCGGCCGGGAGAGCGCGACGATCGATCAGCTGGTCGTCCGCTGCGCGACGCTCGACGTCGCGGTCTCGGCGGAGGGCGACTACAGCCTCGTCTTCGGGGCGCCCGGGGAGCTTCCGGCCGCCGGCGTGAACGTCGACGGCGCGCCGTTCACGGCCCAGGACTGTCCTCCGGGCCAGGTCGCTGTGCGTCAGCTCGGCTTCTCGGGGCAGACCCTCGACGGGTTCGGCCTCGGCTGCGCGTCGCTGACGCTGCTGCTGTGAGTCGGGGGCGCCCGCGCGGCGCCGCGTCCGGTCGCCCCTGCGAGCGCGCCGGCCCGTTCGCCTGTCCGAACGGGCATGCTCCTGCCGGCGAGCCGTCAGCCCGCGAGCGAGCGTCGGCCGGCCTCGCGGTAGACGTCGAGCCAGTAGAAGATCTCTTCCAGGGGGAGACCGAAGCGGACGGCGATGCTGCGCGGGGCCTCGTCGCCGCGCAGCATCGCCAGCACGGCGCGCTCGCGCAGCGCGATCTCGGGGTTCTCGAGGGTCCGCGGGCGCGTGACGGCGCCGAGCGGGGCGGCCCCGATCGGGAGAGGCGGCGCGGGGGCGGCGTCGTGCGCGGGCGGGGCGGACGGGGCATTCGCGGTCGTGCTCATGGGGCTCTCTGCGGGAAGGGTGGTGACGGCGCTGGATGGTGACGGCGGGGCGGGTGACCTGGCCGGGAAGACAGGCTGCGCGCTCGGCGGCTCGGCGGGTTGCGACGGCGGCGGCGGCGGCGGCGACGACGATGATTGAGGGGACTGCGACGACGGCAGCGGCGCGGGAGGGGCCGGCGATTGTGAAGACTGCGGCGGATGGGGCGCGGCGGACGATTGCGAGGACAGCAGCGACGGCGGCGGCGGTGCGACCGACGATTGCGCGGCCGGCAACGGCGGTTCCGGCGCGGGTGTGGCGACCTCTGGCGGATCGGACATGTCCCGAGGGTCATAAGGGAGCCCGCGGACGGCCATGCGGGCGGCGGGGTCACCGAGCAGGACGTAGCCGGCGAGGTCGCGGCATTGCAGCCACGCGCGCGCGTGGGCGGAGTCGGTTCGGCCCTCGGCGTCGGTCGCGGGTCGGGCGAGCGACGCCAACCGCTCGCAAGCGCGCCGGACGGCGCGGGCGAACAGGTCGAAGGCGACGCCGACGCGGCGACCGGCGAGCAGACGGTGGAGGATCTGCGACAGTTGTGCGGCGCGGCTCGCCTCGTCGCGCGGGTCGGGGCCGCGGAGCGCCCAGCCGAGCTCCGCGGGCCCGATCACCGCGAGTGGACCGCGGGGATTGGCAAGCAGGGATTGCGGCAACGCGGCGACGAACGGGCGCCCGTCGCCGGCGGGCGAGTTGGAGAGGATCGCCTGCGCGGCCTGACGGTGCTCGCCGCGCGCGGCGAGCCGGCGCAGCCACGGATCGAAGGCGCTGACCGCCGGCGTGCCGGCGGCGAAGCTGGCCGCGCAGAACAACACACCGCCGGGGAGAAAGGCGGTGCGCTGAATGCTGTCGGCGGCGAGCGGCGACTCGAGGCCCATCGAGAGCGCCCCCTGCAGGGCGCGCTGCTGCTCGGGCGAGCGCCAGCCCCCCCGCGGGGCGCCGACGCCGTGGGCGAGGGAGACGAGGACAGACGGCTCGTCGACACCGGCGAGGGCGAGCATCTCGTCCGGGCCCCAGTCGCTGAAGGAGACCTCCGCGACGGTGGCGAGCTCGACCTCGCCGCCGGTGAGCCCCTCGCGGGCGAACGCCATCGCCGGCTCCACGAGCTCGCCGTAGCCGGCCTGGATCGCGGTCGTGCCGTCCTGGACGGTGTAGAAGAGGGCGCGGCCGCGGGCCGCGGGCGCGAGCCGCTCGCGCGCGACCAGCTTCTCGGCGTAGTCGCGGTAGCCTCGGAGGGTCGGGCAGTGCAGCCGACCGACGTGCGCGTCGCCGGCGAGGCTCCGCTGCAGGTCGAGCGATACGCGATCGAGGTCGCCGAGGATCAGCAGGAAGCGCGGCCGCTCTCGCTCCGGGACGGCGCACAGGACACCCTCACGCCAGCGGGTCGCCGCGGGGGCGTCCATGCCGGGGGCGACGCGATAGACCTGCGGGGCGGCGCCCTGCTGCTCGCGGCGATGCTCGACGAGCGCCCGGATCGCGTCGAGCGTGCGGTCGCCGTCGTCGTCGTCGGAGACGAGCACGCCCCAGCGCCGGGCGGCGAGGTCATCCGGATCGCCGGACGCGGCGAGTGGCCGCCGGGGGGCGCCCGGCGGCGCAGGCTCGGGGATCGGCAGATCGCGCAGCGACGCCCCGGAGAGGCCGTGCTCGAGCACGGGGAGGTGATCCTCGGCGTGCGCGAGGAGCAGCTGAAGCTCGATATCCTCGGATGGTTCGCTCATGGTCTTCGGGTCAGTTGTTGAAGCAGTCCTGGCGGCACTTGTACTCGAGGGCGCACAGCGCCAGCTTGCGGCACTCTTTCTCGATCGTCTCCGGCGTGCAGTCGTCCTCGCCGATCCGGCCCTTGAGCACGCAGGCGCGCCAGCGGGGCTTCTTGCAGGCCTGCAGGTCGGCGCAGCAGCGATCGCGCACACACTCGGCGCACTGGCCGTCGCGGGGCGCCGGGGCGCAGAGGTCGGGCGGCCCGGGCGCGACGGGCGGCGCGACGTCGGTGGTCGAGGCGTCCGTCGTCGAGGGGTCGGTGGTCGAGAGGTCGGTGGTCGAGGCGTCGGTCGTGTCGCCGGAGGAGCTGCCGGCGGGCTCCTCGACGGGCGGCGGCGCGGGCGGCGGCTGGGGAGCGGGGCGCGGCGGGGCGCGGCGCAGCTTCTCGTTGTCGTCGCGGCACGCCGCGAGCGCCTCCCGCTGGTCGCACAGCTGCGCGCCGGCGACGGCGCCGACGGCGGCGCCGGTGCCCGCGCAGGCGGTGGCGACGACGGCGACCTCGGCGGTCTTGGTGCTGACATAGGCGACGAAGGCGAGCGGCAGCGAGAGCAGCCACTTCTTGCCGCCGGGGCGGATCCGGATGTCGTTGGCGAGCAGGCGCCAGCGGCCGCGCAAGAGCTCGCGGAACGCCCCGAGGTCCTCCTCCTTGACGCCGAGGACCAAGTGGAGGCCGGCCATCGGCAATTGGGCCATGCGGGCGAGGGCGTCGACGAATCGCGCGACCTCGGCCGGGTCGCGCCGGTCGTCGAGCAATTCCTCCAATCGATAGAGGACGACGAGGATCGGGCGATCGGAGCGGCGCTCGGCCCGGCGCAGGGCGGACTCGAGGGCGGCGAGCGGCTTGAGGTCGGCGGCCTCGGGCTCGATCTCGAGCTGGGTATGGATCGCGTCGACCAGTTGCCGGACCGTCGGGCCCTGCTTCTTGTCCCACCGGTCGACGAGGACGGCGCGGACGTCGAGCTGCTCGCGCAGCCGCGGCAGGACCTCGTCGCGGACGAAGGCGTCGAGCCGGGTCGTCGTCGGGGCGTAGATCGTCGAGCAGCGATAGGCGACGAGCTGACCGACGAGGATCGTCGCCAGGGCGGTCGGATCGCGGCGGCGGATCGCGCGGCGGTCGACGTGGGCGGGGGAATTCATCGCAGGACCTCCTCGATCACCGACGCGAGGTCGGGCAGCGCCAGCTCGACGGCGCGGACGGTGCCCTGGCCGAACAGGCCGCCGGCGCCGCGATCCCAGATCTCCTTCTCGTTGTCCTCGGGCGAGACGACGGCGACGCTGACGCGCGAGGGCGGGCGCTGATCGAGCAGCCAGCGCAGGAGCATGCGGTGACGCCATTCGAGCAGGGAGATGCCGGCGCACAGCATCGGATGGGCACGCAGCCAGCCGACGAACTGACACTCCCAGTCGGTCGGGAACAGGTCGCGCAGGTCGAGCAGGCCCTGGATGTGGTCGTCCTCGGTCAGCTGCGGGGTCGTCAGCACCGGCTGCGCCTCGGGCGAGTAGCCGCCGTACAGGCGCAGGATCATGAAGTCGCGCGCGAGGTCGACGTCGGGCGGCGGGTCGTCGTCCTCCTCCCACTCGGTCTTGCCGGGGCGGCGTACGAGCACGAGCCGCTGCTCGCCGCTGCCGGGGGCGGCCGGCTGGACGACGTAGATCGTCGACTTCGGGTGGCGCTCGGCGAGCGCGTGCTCGAGGAAGGGCAGCCACAGCAGGGTCGTGTGCGCGCCGGGGCGCAGCGCGCCCGCGAGGGTGCGGACGAACGCCGGGACCGGCAGCTCGACGGTCGAGCCGACTGTCTTTTGGAACAGGCGGTTCAGCTTGCCCTTGCCGTGGCGCAGCGAGTAGCGCTCGGCGAGCGCGCTGAGGCCGAGGCGGGCGGCGTCGCGCTCGCCGCTCTTGCCGAGCTCGGCGACGAGGTCCCGGGTCAGCTCGGCGAGGCCGGGGACGGCGGTGCCGCCCCCGAGTACGAGCGAGTACGGGGCGCGCAGGAGGTTGGTGAGCGCCGGGTCGACCTCGCCGCGCGGGCCGCCGGCGGCGGCGACGGGGGCGACGAGGCGGCGCTTCTTGAAGTCGAGGATCCGCGAGTCGGGGCCACGCAGGTACAGCACCTGCGAGAAGACCTCGGCGCCGCGCTCGATGAAGGTGCGGCGCGTCGCCTGCAGGCTGGCCGCGACGTCGCCCATGCCGTCGCGGGTGCCGGTGAGGGTGCGATAGAAGACGCTCGAGACGTCGCGGGCGACTTCGGCCTTGACCGGCCAGAGGTGGGCGAGCACCGCGTCGGCGCCGTCGCGAGCGAGGATCTCGGCGGCGCTGGCGAAGGCGCCGGGGCGGGCGCCGCTGCACGCTTCGAGCACGATCAGGCGCAGCTCGGCGCCGAGGTTGGTGCGCAGCTCCTGGGCGAGCGTCTCGGCGAGCACGTGGGGCGGATCGCCGTCTTCGGCGAGGAGGAGGCACGGGTTGTTGCGCTCGTCGGCGCCGCCGTGGCCGATCCAGTGGATGATGTGCGGCTGGTGGCTGCGGCGCAGCCGTTCGAACAGGCGCGCGCCGGTGGCCTGGTCGCCGGCGATCGGGTCGAGCCATTCGATCGCGCCCTCGGCGATCGGCTCGTCGAGGGCGCTCTTGAGGGCGGCGAGCTTGTCCTCCTCGCCGAGCGCGGAGATCGCCAGCAGACGGACGGCGCGGCGGATCTCGCGGTTCTCGTACGGCTCGGTCGAGTTGACGCCGCGGGTGACCAAGAGGTCAGGCAGGCAACCGACGAAGTCGCGGGCGCTCTCGGGGCGGCACATGACCTCCCACGGGAAGCGCTGCAGCTCGGGGTCGCGGATCATCAGGCGCAGCAGCAGCTTGCGGTCCTGAGCGCGCGCGGCCTCGCCGAGGCGGACGAGCAGGTCGCGGAGCTGATCGCGGAACAAGGCGCCGTGGAGCTCGCGGGCGCCGGCGACGACGTTGTCGGGCAGCATCTGACTGGCGGACACTGCGCGCCGGACCCCGCTCGACAGGCCGGTGAGGCGCCCGAGGTTGATCGGCGCGAGGTCGAAGGGAGCGACCCGCTCGCCGCGAGCGCCGCGCGCCGACACGCGCAGGGCCTGGTTGTCACGCTCGATCTCGATCTCGATCCACGACATGACGAAGGTTCCTCAGGGGACGGGCAGCGGCTGACCCTGGGCGTCGAGCAGACGGAACTCGATCCGCCGGTTCTTCGCGCGGCCGGCCTCGGTGGCGTTGTCGGCGATCGGCCGGTCGCCGCCGTAGCCGACGGCGTGCAGGCGGTCCTCGGCGACGCCGTAGCCGACGAGGGCGCGGCGGACCGCCTCGGCGCGCCGCTGCGAGAGCTGCTTGTTGAATGCGGGGTCGCCGTCGGCGTCGGTGTGACCCTGGATCTCGAGCTCGAGTCCGGCGTACGCGGCGAGGATCGCCGCGGCGCGCTCGAGGATCGGGTTCGAGGCCTCGGTCAGCCGGTCGCTGAGGAAGCCGAACTGGATCCCGCGGACCTTGCCGAGGATGCCGGCGACGTCGAGCGGGAGGTCGTCGGGGCAGCCGTCGAGGTCGTCGAAGCCGTTGATCGCCTCGGGCTGATCGGGGCAGCCGTCGCGGAGGTCGTCGAGGCCGTCGCCGTCGCGGTCGGGGACCGGGCAGCCGGCGTAGGGCTCGACGCCGGCTTGGTCGGGGCAGGCGTCGGCGCGATCGGAAGGGATCTTGTATTGATCGGGATCCCAGAAGCCGTCGCCGTCGCCGTCGCGGAGCTCGGGGCAGCCGTCGCGCTCGCGCAGGCCAGGGTCGGTCGGGCAGCGATCGTCGGCGTCGCGCACGCCGTCGCGATCGGCGTCGGGGCATCCGCGCATGGACCTCGGGCCAGGGTCCAGAGGACAGGCGTCTTCGCGGACGGCCCGCTGCCCGGGGTCGGGCAGGCCGTCGCGGTCGGTGTCGAGGTAGGGGCGGCCGAGGGTGACGATCAGGCCGGCGAGGAGCTCGGGATGGAAGGTCCGATAGGCCTCGCGGGTATGCGCGAGGCCGAGGTGGGCGCGCGCGTCGAGGCGCAGGCCGAGGTGGCGGGTGAGGTGGATCTTGAGCCCACCGCCGAAGTGGAGCGAGGGATCGAGGTCGCGGCCGAACGCGCCGGTCGTGCCGAGCACGCCGCCGCCGACCAACGCGAACGGGACGACGCTGGCGAGCGGGAGCTGGACGACGAGGTGCCCGCGGAGGCCGTAGATCAGGGCCCGGCCGCCGCACTCGCAGCGCGCCGGGGCGAGCGCGCCCTCGGCCTCGAGGCCGAGCGCGCCGAGCGGGTAGAAGCCGCCGCGCAGGGCCAGGGCGGCGGCGACCGGGTCGTAGCGGAGCCAGTCCAGGCGGTAGTCGTAGAGCTCGTGGTCGCGGCTGGGCAGCAGGACGCCGAGGCCGAGGCCGAGCTCGCCGAGGTTCTTGCGCGGGCGGTGGCGCGTCCGCCACGGGGCAGCGGCGAAGGAGGTCGGCGCAGGCGCGGGCGCAGGGGCGGCAGCTGGCCCTGTCGATCCCTCGCCGGCGTCGGGTGTCGCTCCCGGAACGATCGCGGCGGTCGAGGGATCGGCGGGCGCACCGTCGGCGGTCGCGGGGACGGCGAGGACGGCCGCGAGCAGCGCCGCGACGCCGCGCGAGCGACCTTGCATCACCCCTGGGGCACACGTCAGCACGTCCCCTCGACGTTCGCGGGAGCCGCCTGTGACCGGCCGTATCGACGCGCGCCGGCGCTCGACGCTCGGTTCACAGCGATCACGAGCAAGCGTCTGTGCGCTCGCACCATGAAGATCCAGGAGAGCATCGACGACATCGCGGTCGACACCTGTCCCGAACCGCTCGAGCCCGTACAGGGCCCGCTGACGTTCGGCGCCGAGGTCGACGAACCATGGGAAGAGTTCGATCCGGAGGCCGAGGCGCCGGAGATCGAGCCGCTGATCGCGTCGTTCGGGGAGATGGACCTCGAGGACACGTCCACGTTCGAGCGCTGGCTGCAGAGCGCCCTCAAGGCGCTGGTCGCCCCGACGATCGGGGTCGACGGCAAGCCGGGGCCGCGGACGACCGCGGCGATCAAGAGCTTCCAGTCGGCGGCGGAGCGGCTGCGCGGGCGCGGGCCGGCGCTGCAGGTCGACGGGCGCGCGGGACCGGCGACGATCGCGGCGCTCGAGGAGATCACGGGGACCGAGGCGCCGACGATCCGCGAGGGCGGCGCGCCGCGGAGCGCCCCGACGGCCGCAGCTCCGCCGCGCCCGGTCGCGGTCCCGGGCGGCGGCGACATCGTCGTGCGCGAGGTGAAGGACGGCGACGAGACGGTGTACGTGTGCAGCGCCGACGGCGACGAGGTGCGGTTCTCGTACTGGGGCCGCGGGCGCAAGGACTACAAGCCGTACGCGGTCAGCCGTTACCACGGGGCGAAGAAGGGGCTGGTCGGCGACGCCGAGATCCTCGCGGCCGGCTACTCGCCGAGCGAGCTCGGGATCCTCAAGGCCAACGCGCTGAAGGAGGCCGGCGGGACGTTCGGGGCGATCAACACGTGGGACGATCAGATCGTGTCGTGGGGGATGGCGCAATTCGCCGGGCACGCGGGGACGCTCGCCAACCTGATGGTCGAGCTGCGCGAGGACCCGCGCAGCGCGGCCGCGTATGCCCGGTGGTTCCAGCGCCACGGGATCGACGTCGAGGACGGCGAGTACCCGTTCGGCGGCGAGACGCGCAGCGGGTGGCACGTGGTCGTGCGCGACGGCGGGGCGGAGCACCGCGGCGACCGCGGCTGGGAGCACCTGCGGACGCAACCGCGGCTGATCGGTGTGTTCCTGCTGGCGGGCAACGATCCCGCGATCCAGCTCGGGCAGATCGTGTTCTGGCGCCGCACCTTCCTGACGCGGGCGTACCGCAAGGTGATCGGGCGCGGCCGCGGCGGCGGGCGGGTGTCGGACTTCCTGACGGCCGAGCGCAGCGTGGCGATCGTGGTGCGCCTGTACAACTGGATGCCGGCGTACGTGGTCAAGTGGTGCGACCGGTTCCTCGCCGAGCTCGCGGCGGCGAATCCGGGGCGCGACGTGTACGACCCGCGCGCGTGGGACCAGGCGCTCGAGGACGCGATGGTCGAGCGGATCGCGGCGGAGCGGAAGGCGGCCAAGCGCGGCGACTACGACGATTACGCGCTGGGCCTCGGCCGCGCGCGTGGGACGTTCAAGGCCGGCGAGGCGACCGGGCGCGCCGACTGAGCGATTCACGCGTGTCCGCGGCAGGCGTCGTCTCGTCGCCGTTCGCACGAGCGGCGGAGACGACGAATGACGAACAAGATCAGTGTGTACAGAGGGCTGGTGGCAGGGTCCGAGGAGCTCCGGATCGAGGAGGTGACGCCGGAGGTGCTGGCGGAGAACATGCTCAGGAGCGGCCTCGACCTCAAGGGGCAGTCGCAGATCGCGCTCCTCGCCTCCGGCTACGGCGGCGGGGTCGAGGCGAGCGCCGGCGTCGGCTTCGCGGCGATCGAGGCGAGCGTGGCCGCGAATCGCCTCAATCAGTCGCTCCTGGTCGCGCTGCGCGGCCCGCAGCAACTCGACGGGCTGGCGTTCGACACGCCGATGGCGCTGCTCAGCCTGACCGGCAGCAAGTGGACGGCGACCGCCGAGGCGAAGGCGTCCGTCGGCTTCGTCGCCGAGACCGGCTTCGAGCTCGGCTCGTCGGGCACCGACGCGAAGGCCGAGGCCGGGTTCACCGGCCCCGACGAGGTCGACGAGGACTTCAGCGTCGAGGGGCTCGCCGTCGGCGCCAGCGCGTTCGCCGGGCTCACCGTGTCCGCCGGGGCGAGCGTGACGCACTACAGCGGCGTCGATCTGGCCCCCGTGTACTTCGCCAGACGCTCGGAGCTCAAGCAGGAGCTCGGCGAGGCGCTCGCGGGCGGGGATCGCCTGACGGCCCTCAAGCTCGAGGCGAACCGGCTGCTCAACGAGGTGCGCCAGGCGATCCTGGAATTCGGGGGCAGCACGCACATCTCCGCGAGCGACAAGAACAAGGACGAGCTCAAGAAGGCGCTCGGGGTATGGGACAGCTGGCTGAAGTCGAACGAGAAGATCACGAGCACGTCCGACAGCCCCCAGGCGTACTGGGATCGGCTCGCGCGGCTCCTCGGCGACAGCGCGGGCCAGGCCTCGATGCTGTCGCTGCTCTTCCGGGGCCGGGCCGGCTGCAATCAGATCCGCGAGCGCGCGCTCGATCTCCAGGGCCGCTTCGCGCCCTATTGCAAGAAGCCGGCGACGCCGACCTGCGGGGTGCGGATGTGGTCGGCGGAGGTCCAGGCCGTCGCGGGGGCCACGGCGGAGGCCCAGGCGGGCGCGACCACGCCGCTCGCCGGCGCCGTCGCCAGGGTGGGCGCGCAGCTCGGCGCCGACTTCTCGCACAGGCGCACGGGTATCCGCTTCCAGGTCCCGTTCATCGCGCAGGAGCAGCGGCCGGTCTTCTACACGCAGGACACGTCGATCACCTACAGCGCGCTGAACGTCGACATGCTGAGGGTGAGGGCCGAGATCGAGTTCAAGACGCTGAATCGCACGACGGGGTACGACACGACGATCAGGCGCGGGAAGTCCTTCCACACGATGAGCTACCAGTCGGCGACGCTGTACTGGCAGGACGTCGGCGGGAAGGCGGCGGTCAAGCCGGGCAGCGGGGTGTCGTTCGGCCGGTCGTTCGTGATCAAGAACCTGCGGAAGGCGATCGATCCGCAGACGAAGAGCGACGGGTGGATCAAGAATACGGCGGCGGCGCTGCGCGTGACGGTGGAGCAGCTCCGGCGCTTCCTCGCGGACGAGGAGGTGAAGCGGAACCTCGCGGACCTGAACGGGCGCAGCCAGGCGGCGAGCAAGCTGAAGGGCGGCTTCGACGCCGTCGTCGACGCCGGCTGGGGCGACCGGGCGGTGCTGATCGAGGCGAGCTTCGCGGTCGCGGACATCGGCAGCGTGGCGGTCAAGGACGGCCAGCCCGAGGGCTTCAAGAAGGCCCTGATGGGCGCGAAGCAGCGGACGCTGCAGTCGATCCGGCTGCGCTACCGGATCGCCGACTTCGACGCCACCGAGCGCAGCTTCCGGCTCGGCTTCCAGATCCTCGGGACGGGCCTCGGGGTGTCGATCCGAAGGCTCGAGGAGGCGGGCGCCGAGGGGATCGTCGATCTCCGGACGGTGTGGTTCGTCGGCGCGGACAAGTCGACCGACGCCGACCGCTACAACGCCGAGGCGGCGGTGCCGGCCGTCACGCTGTTCTGCCAGTGAGCCGCGGGCGGTTCACGGCGCGCCGCGGCGGACGTCATCGGGAGGCCGTCGGGTGCGCCCGACTGCGAATGAAAGGACACAGGGACTATGGCAGGGACGATGGGCAACGAATTCAGCGGGCTGCCGATGGGCGATCTCATCGGCGCGCCGCTCACCGCGGCCTGCGACGCGCAGATGCGCCTCGCCAAGGCGACCGCCGACTTCATCAACACGGTCGGCTTCAACCCGGAGATCGGGGCGGACGGGAAGCCGACAGAGAAGATGGTGCCGCGCCAGCTCGACTTCTCGTTCTGGCGGCCTGCGCAGCGGCCCGGGGACGCCCAGGGCCAGGGCGGGGGCCCGAACGAGCCGTACGTCGAGAAGGTCGTGATGTCGGTGCCGTTCCTGGCGATCGTCAACGTGCCGGCGCTGGCGATCAAGTCGGTCGACATCGCGTTCGACATGGAGGTCAAGACCGCCGAGACGGCGAAGGAGTCGGACAGCAAGACGATCGGCGGCGAGGCCAACGTCAACTTCGGCTGGGGGCCGGTCAGCGGCAGCGTCAAGGTGTCGGGCTCGGTCTCGACGGCCAAGGAGAACACGCGCAGCACCGACAAGTCGGCGAAGTACCACGTCGAGCTCAAGGCGCGCGACGACGGGATGCCCGAGGGTCTGTCGCGGGTGCTCGACATCATGCAGAGCGCGATCGCCCCGCTGGCGGTCAGCGGGCCGAAGAAGGCCAAGGACGCCGGGGTCGCCGAGAATCAGCTCGAGCCGTGAGGAACGCGGCGCGCGCCGCCGGGGCCGGCGGCGCGCGCCCGGGAACGTGAACGTCCGGCCCGCGCCGCCGCGGTGCAGCACCCGGGGAGACCACCGTCATGTCGCAGATCCGCCTCGACAACCTCGTCGCCGCCCTCGCCTCCTCCGTCGCCGAGGCCGAGCACGCGGTCCGACTCAACCAGATCCGCAACCTCCGCAGCTTCTTCGACGACCGCAACGAGCCGGTGTCGGTCGAGATGCGGATGCCGACGCTGGACCCGCGGACCGGCGAGGCCGGCCAGGAGTCGCTCAAGGTGCCGCTGCTCACCCTCGTCACGCTGTCGAACATGTCGATCGCGGAGATGGAGGTGAAGTTCCAGACGCACCTCGGCGACGTGTCCGAGCCGAAGGCGCCGATCCCCGAGGGGCCGCAGACCTTCAGCGAGGAGGACCCCGGCGACGTCGCCCGCCAGGGGCTCGGGTGGAGCGAGCGCGACGCGGTCGCGATCGCCGCGTCGACCGGGCCGAGCACCAGCGAGAGCGGCACCGCCTCGGTGACGCTGCGCGTGCGCCAGGCCGACACGCCCGAGGGCCTCGCGCGGCTGGTCGCGCGCCTCAACCGCCTGCTGTGACCGGAGGACGCCGTGATCGACCTCAGCGAAGTCGTGTTCGTCAAGCGCATCGTCGTCGGCAGCAACAACCCGACCGACCTCCAGAGCGACGGGCAGGTCGAGACGTCGCTCGCGCTGCTCAACCGGTGCCTGAGCGGCCAGCCGAAGGGCAAGCTGATCGGCGCGGAGAAAAGCTTCGCGATCCTGCAACTGGGCGAGCACAACGTCGTCCTGCAGTGGACCACCTACCACGTGGGCTTCACCCGGCGGCCGCACTGGCTCGAGGAGTGAGCGCGTGGCGGCGGTCGAGATCGACGAGGTGCTCCGCGCGCTCGCGTGCTGCTTCATCCACGCGCATCGGCAGCTCGAGCGACGTCAGGCGGCGCTGCTGGCCGCGCTCGCGCCGGCCGGAGAGGACGGGCCGACCGCCCGCTTCTCGCTCGGCGGCCGCGCCGTCGACCTGCCGCTGCTCACGCTGATCGCCGCGCGCCGGCACCGGGTCGCCGAGCTCGCGGTCGAGCTGACCTGTCGCTTCGAGCAGGTCGAGACGCCGGCCGGGGCCCGCTTCGGCCTCCGCCCGCTGCGCGGTGGCGCGCACCGGCTCGAGCTCGTGGCCGGCGAGCCCGGGGTCGCAGAGCTGCGGATCGACGGGCGGGCCCTGCGGAGCGTCCGCGTCGACGCCGAGGCCGCCGACGAGCCGCAGGCGCGACGGATCCCGCAGGCGCGGGTGCTGCTGCTCGCGCCCACCGACGCGTCGCAGCTGACGATGGACGCGCCGTCGCGGCTCGTCGTCGACGAGCCGGACGAGATCATCATCGACGTCGTCGACGACGAGGCGTTCGAGATCCAGCTCGACGAGGAAGAGCCGTGAGCGGGCAGAGCGCTGGAGGTCCGTCCTGTCGCCCGCAGGGCGGGCCGTCGCAATCAGCTCGGCAGCTCGTCGAGGTCGGTGTCCTCGAGCGCGTCGTCCTCGTCGTCCCCGACGGAGAACGACAGCGCGTCGGCCGGCGCCCCGGGGGCGTCCGGGCCGAGCTCGCCGGTCTGGAACGCCTGCAGGCTCATCGGATACTCCCAGTGCCACGGCTCGGTCTTGTAGGGGTACCAGCCGTACTCCCACGCGTGCGCGATCAGCCACCTGTGCAGCGGCTGGCGCTTCTGCGACTCCGCGCTCGCGCGGCTCGGCTTGAGGCCGCCGACGCCGATGTCGATCGCCAGGCCGGTCTCGTGCGGCGAGTCGAAGGCGAGCCAGCGGCGGCCCTCCGACACCGAGCCGAAGCGCTGGACCAGCACCTGCTCGTATTGCTCGCGCGAGGTCCAGCGGTGGGCCCGCCAGGCCGACGCGATCTTGAGGTCGATGCCGAGGTCGCGCTCGACCGCCTCGGCCATCCGCGCGAGCGCGGCCGCGGCGATCCGGTGCAGGCGCTTCGGTCCGGGGCTGGCCGCCGGGACAGGTACGAGCAGCGGCGAGTTCGCCGGCAGCGTGCCGTAGGCGCTGACCTTGACGCGGCGCTCGACGTACCCGTCGCCAGGCGGCGGCTGCCTCGCCGGGCCGGCGACCGCGGCCGGCCCGGTCGTCCCGGCGGGCGCGCGGCCGCGGGCGAGCCCCGCGAGGCGGGCGCGCTCGCCCGCGGTCAGGCGCGCGAGCGCGGCGTCGAGGAGAGCCGCCGCGAGCCCCGGCTCGGACTCCCACGCGGCGGGGTCGCGCACGGGCGCGCCGGGGAAGCGGGCGGCCAGCGCGGAGAGCTGGTCGTCGAGCCATGTCCTCAAGGTCTGGTAGCCGCGGCGCGCCAGCAACAGCGCGCAGGCGACCCCGAGGTCGCAGCGGAACACGTGCTCGAGCGCGAGGCCGCCGGCGACCGCGCCGCGCAGGAGCCGGTCGCGGACGGACTCCTGCCACAGCTGGACCTGCACGCGCGCCGCCTGCGGCGCGGCAGCGGCGAGCGCGAGCGCGCCGAGCAGGTGCGGCCGGGCCCGGACGGCCGCCCAGGCCGCGTCTCCGCGCAGCGACTCGCCGGCGTCGGTCAGCACGAGCTCGAAGCCCTCGCGCTCGACCGTCGCGCCGGTCGCGGGGTCGAGGCGGCGATGGGGCCCGAACTCGACGTCGAGGCCCTGCGGGGCGAGCAGCCGCTCGTGGATCTCGCGCGCGTCGGCGTCCTCCTTGAGCGCCGCGAGCAGGGCCGCGATCCCGCCGCCGCGCCCGCCGAAGCCGAGGCCGAGCGCGACCAGCTCGGGCCCGGTGGTGTCGACGCTGCCGGGACCGCCGAGGCAGGTCGCGCGCAGCACCGCGGCGTCGCCGGGATCGAGGCCGAGCTCCTGCAGCGCCGCGACCTCCGGCTGGGGCGTGAGCGCGGTGAAGTTGTGCGGGTCGGCGAGGGCACGGCCGCCGCGGTCGCGGCGACCGCGTGTCTCGAAGGACAGATCGATCGCGCCGCCGTCGGCGGCGACGCGGACGCGCCCGGGGCCGCCGCGCAGCGCGGTGACCGAGACGGCGCCGAACTGCACCGGCGCTGCGGCGGCCCCGTGGTCCGGGGCCCAGGTGAGGGTCGCGGCCTCGAGCGCGGCGATCGTCGCCGGCCCGGCGACGCCGTCGGCGGTCAGCGCGGGCGCGTCCGGGACGAACTCGCGGACGCGCCGCTGGAACTCCTTGGTCGCGACGCGGGTGCGGTTGCCGGGCGCGCCGTCGACGACGAGCTCGGGGGCGACCAGCCGCTTGAGGCAGCTCTGCAGCCAGTGCGCCTGGCTGTCGAAGCGGATCGTCGCCTCGTCGCCGGCGCTGAAGTCGAGCGGGCCGGCGTCGGGCTCCGGTTCCGGCGGCGCCTCGTCGTGGACGAGCCACGGCGCGTCGGCCCACGCGGCGTCGCACCAGCTCGCGTACAGCGTCGGGTCGTAGGAGTGAGATGCCGTCACGGGGCACCTCCGGGTCGGATCGCACGAGGGATGATTTGCATGGACAACGGACTCCGGGGCTCGGGGTTTGGTCAAGGGCGGCGAAGGGCGCCGCGGCCGCTGTGCCGGTACAGCGCGCCGAGTCGCTCGAGCTCGGCGCGCGGGATCCCGGCGCGGGCGGCCGCGGCCTCGATCTCGAGGTCGGCGAGCAGCCAGCGGGCGACCGCCTCCTCGAGCGCGAGCGTCGGCCCGCTCGCGGCGGGCTGCGCCTCGGCGGCGGACGTCGTGGCGGTCGCGGTCGATGTCTGCGCCGTCGACGCTTGCGCGGCGGGCCGCGCCTCGGCGGTGACGGTCGCGGAGCTCGCGGCGACGGGCGAGGCGGTCGTGGGCGGCGACGTCGAGACGACCACGGGGCGCTCGCGCGGCGGCGGGGCGTCCGACAGGCCGCCCAGCGGCAGCTTGACCGCCGGATCGCCGAGCAGCACGTAGGCCGCGAGGTCGTTGCGCAGCATCCACAGGTGGCTCTGTCGCGCGACGTCGGGCTGGACCGGCTGGCCCATCGAGCGGGCGCGAGCCTCCTGGTCGTGGAGGCTGGTCAGCTCGACGTTGGTCTGATCGAAGAAGCGCAGCAGCTCGCGCATCGACACGCCGGCGCGGTCGCGCTTGAGCAGCGAGCGGGTGATCGCCATGTAGCGGGCGGGCCGGTTGGTCGCGCCGCTGTCGAGGTCCTGGAAGCCGTAGGTCCAGGCGAGGTCGACGTGGCCCATGAACGCGAGCGGGCCGTTCGGGTTGGCGAGCACCGCCTGCGGCAGCGCGGCGATGAACGGGCGGGTGTCGGGGCCGGCGAGGCCGGCGAGCACGGACTCGGGCTTGCCGCGGAACTGGCCGGCGGAGGCGAGCGCCTCGAGCCAGTGCTTGTACGCGCTGTGGCCGGGCGTGCCGGCGCCGTAGCACGCGAGCATGAACCAGATCCCGCCGGGCAGGAACGTGCGCGCGCGCAGCTCCTCGCCGGCGAGCTTGCCCTCGCGGCCGAAGCTCATCGCCCCCTGCCGGCGGCGCTGCTCCTCGGGGCTGCGCCAGCCGCCGCGCGGGGCGCCCTCGCCGTGGCTCAGGGTGAACAGCACGTTCGGCGCGCCGCCGACGACCCGGCGCAGCAGCTCGTCGGGCGACGGCGTGACGCGGTCGCCGAACTCGACGACGTTGCGCGCGGGGTACTGACCGGCGGCCTGGCGCCGCTTGACCACCTCGACGCCCGGAGCGACGAGCGCCCGGTGGCCGACCGCGGTCGCGGCGGTGCCGTCGTGGACGGTGAAGAACAGGGCGTCGGATTCATCTGTCCCTCCGGACATCTTCTCCCAGCGCAGGACCTTGTCGACGTAGGCGGCGTAGTCGTCCTCGGCGGCGAAGGCGAGGCGGCCGACATAGCCGTCGCTCGCCTGGACCTGCTGCAGCTCGAGCGGGACCTGGTCGAGATCACCGAGGATCAGTTGGTAGCGCGGGACCTCGATGTTGAGGTCGGCGCCGGAGTCGAACTCGCGCTTCTTCCAGCGCATCGCCTCGTCGGCGGTCATCCGCGACGGGACGCGGTAGATCCGGACGGCGTCGCCCTGCTGCTCGCGACGGTGGGCGATCAGCGGTTCGAGCAGCGCGAGCAGGCGATCACCGGCGGGGCCTTGCGGGGCGATCACGCCCCAGCGCTGCAGCTCGAGGTCGTTGGGATCGCCGCCCTCGTCCCAGAAGTGCGCGGCGTCGGAGTCGTCCGCCGTGATGCGCTGACCGCCCGCGGCGTCGCCGGGCAGACCCTCGGTGAGCATGGGGGCGTGATCGTCGGCGTGGACCATGAGGAGGTTGAGATCGGAGGCGTCGCTGTGCATGGGTCACGCGAGAGGACGTTCGCCCGTGCGTGCCGTGAACCGTTCGCTCAGGGCCCCGGCGGCAACCTGCGCTCGCGGAGTGCGACGAGGCGCCGCCCGGGTCTGCACTCCCCGAGCACGAGGCGCGCACCTCCCTCCGCGGCCAGCGGATCGATCATGGCGGCGGTGAAGCGTGCGGACACGCCGGCTCCGGCGGCCTGGATCGCGTCGAGGCGATCGATACGCGTGATCCGCTGCCACGCATCGAGGCGCCGCCGCCAGGCGTGGACGTCGCTCGACGGCGGCGGATCGATCGACAAGGACCAGGCGCCGGTGTCCGCGACGACGAGCCCGTCCTCGTCGCGCCAACCGGCGATGTGGCTGTGTCCGATCAGCCAGGCGGTGGCTCGACGGCGTCGCGCGGCCGAGCGCAGCGCGTCCCACTCGCGGTCGACGATCGCCCGCAGGCCGTCGCGCGGGGCGACCCGACGGCCGAGGCTGTGGCGGAACAGCTTGAGCCGCGCGTGCTGCAGGACCTCGTAGTCGAGCGGGCCGAGGACCGCGTCCGGATCGAGCGCGACGGCGACCACTCGGGCCTCCCGCTCGGACAGGCCGGCGCCGGCGAAGGCCGCGCGCAGCTGCGGCGGCGCGCGATCGATCTCGAGCTCGAGCTGGCGCAGCACGAGCTTGGCCGCGATCGGGTTGACCGCGAACGCGGCCAGCACCGCGCCGGCGTAATCGGGTCGCAGCAGGTCGGCGAGGCCGACGCCGTACTGTCGGCGCAACGGGTTGAGCAGGTGCTCGGCGAGCCAGCGCGACGCGTCGCCGCGGCCATCGGCGCGGCGGGCCACCAGCACACGCGCACCGCCGACGCGGAGCAGCAGCGCGCGGCGGGCGTGGAACACGACCCGCCGCTCGTCGGTTCGCGCCAGTTCGAGGCCACGGACGACGAGCGCCTGCACGGCCGGCTCGACGAGCTCGCAGTCGTGCTCCCCCGCCCGCACGATCAGCTCGCCGCCCGCAGCGACGATCCGCCCGAGCCGGGCCAGCAACTGCGCGCCCTCGGCGTCCTCGACGAACGAACGCATCGCCGACGCGGCGTCGCCGCCCGCGCCGGCCTGCGCCGGGAAGTCGAAGGTGTCACCGTTGAGCACGACCCGCAGCGGCGCCGGCCCGAGCTCGGCGAGCAGCGACGCGAGCGCGTCCGCCCCCGCGAACAGGCCGGGGCACGCGGCGCAGCCGAGATGCAGGTCGCTGACGACGAGGGTCCGCATGCCGAGTGCGCGCGTCGTCGACCGCACGAAGCCGCGAACCACCGACGTTGCGCGGCGACGGTTGTGACGCGGAGCGATCGACCACGCGCGCCTGCACGCGCGCCCGCACTCGCGCCTTTCCAAAATTCGGCGCGCCGGAGACACTCGGTGCTCGGACGGTCCGACCGCGCCCCCCCCGGCGACGACGACGATGGACACGACCAACCCCGAAGCGTTCCTGGACGAGCCCACGCGCCAGCCGCCGCCGACGGACCGCCTCGAGCAGGCGCAGCCGCGGTTGCTCCTGACGATCGCGCTGCATCCGTCGCTGCGGCGGATCGGCGAGCGCGCCGAGCTCGTCCTCAGGAGGACCGGCGACCACGCGCAGATCTCGCGACGAACCCCCGACTTTCGCACCCCGGACGGGCGGCTCGTCGGTCCGCTCGGCGACCCGCACATCAGCCGCTCGCCGCTCGTCCTCCGCGCCGGTCCGGCCGACGGGATCGTCGTGGATCGCTCGGCGTGCGGCTCGACGCTCGAGATCGACGAGGTGACGGAGCCCGGGCCGCTGCCGCTCGACGCGGCGGCGCTCGCCCGCGGGGTGACGCTGACGCTCGCGGGACGCGTCGTGCTGCTCCTCCAGCGGGTCGCGCTCGCCGACGAGGCGCTGCCCAAGTACGGCCTCGTCGGTGAGAGCGCGGCGATCCAGGCGGTGCGTCGGGACATCGCCCACGCCTCGGGGCTGGACGCGTCGGTGCTGATCCGCGGCGAGTCGGGGACCGGCAAAGAGCTGGTCGCGCGGGCGCTGCACGCCGCCTCGCCGCGCGCGGCCAAGCCGTACATCTCGCTCAACATGGCGGCCCTCAGCCCGCAGATCGCGATCGCCGAGCTGTTCGGACACGCGCGCGGATCGTTCACCGGCGCGGTGCAGGCGCGCGAGGGCTACTTCCGCGAGGCCGACGGCGGGACGATCTTCCTCGACGAGATCGGCGAGGCGCCGGTCGAGGTCCAGGCGGCGCTGCTGCGCGTGCTCGAGACCGGCGAGGTGCAGCCGATCGGCGGCACGCCGACTCGGCGCGTCGACGTCCGCGTGCTCGCGGCGACCGACGCCGACCTGTCGCGCTCGATGCAACAAGGCAGCTTCCGCGCCGCACTGTACCACCGGCTGGCGACCTACGAATTGCCGGTGCCGCCGCTGCGCGAGCGCCGGGACGACATCCCGCGCCTGTTCGTCCACGGCCTCGAGCACGAGCTGCGGCGGGCCGGCCGCTTCGAGCTGTTCGAGCGCCTGGCCTCGGAGTCGACGGGCCGGCTCCCGGCGCGGCTCATGGCCCAGCTCATGACCTACGCGTGGCCGGGCAACGTCCGCGAGCTGCACAACGTGACGTGCCGGATCGCGGCGGCGCTGCTCGCGGGCTCGCTCCCGTCGATCGCGCTCCCGCGCTCGACCGACGCGCCCGAGCCCGCGCGGACCCCGACCCCGGGCGCTCCCGGCGGAGCGCAGCTCTCGGACGACGAGCTGCTCACGGCGCTCGAGGAGCACGACTGGCAGGTCGCCGCGACGGCGCGGACGCTCGGCGTCTCGCGGAACACGTTGTACACGCGGATCCGTCGCTGCGAGCAGCTCCAGACCGGGCACGCGCTGGATCGCGAGACGCTGCGCTCGCTGTACGAGCGGCACCGCGGTGACCTCGCGGCGATGGCCGAGGAGTCGCGCGTATCGGTCCGGGCGCTGCAGCTACGGCTGCGCTCGCTCGCCCTCCTCCGCTGACGCGGCCGCTACGACGCGTACTCGGCGAGGTGCTCGCGCAGCAGCTCGCGGGCCTGCTGCACCCGCTTGCGCGCATTGTCCTGCGAGATCGCCAGGCGGCGCGAGATCTCGTCGTACGGCATGTCGTCGAGCACACGCATGCGGAACGTGCTCTGCAGCCGCTCCGGCAGCGCCGCGATCGCCACGTCGATGACGACACCGAGCTCCGCGTGGAGCAGCGCTCTGTCGGGCGACGGCGTGCGCGCCGGCACCTGCACGTCGCCGCTGTCCACCTCCCCGACCACGAGCACGACGGCCTCGCGGCTGCGCGCCCGCAGGCTGTCGACGCAGAGGTTGTGGAGGATCCGCAGGACCCACGGGCGGAACCTGGCGATCTCGGTCGGGTGATTGCGGAGGAACCCGAGGGTCTTCAGCGCTCCACGGCTCACGACGTCCTCCGCGTCGACCAGGCTGCAGCGCAACCACCGGGCGCACATCCGCAGGAAGAAGTCGTGGTCGCGCACCCAGTAGGACCAGAATTCGGAGTCCGAGTGGGTGCATTTCACGGATTGCACGAGCGACGACACACGGCGGCCATCGCAACCTCCGTGCCAAGTGAGACCGGCGCAGGACCTCGCCGCAGCGGTGCTGCGGCGCTGTCCGGTGACCATGCGTCGACGCCCTGAACAGTCCTGAGCGCCGACCCGCCTCCCGCGCGTCCGACAGGACCTGCGCGCCCCTGCGCGTTCACGGCGGACCTGGCTCGGCGTCAGGGGGTCCGCGACGAGATGTCCCGCGACGAAGCCACCGACCTCCAGCTGTTGCTCTGCGACGTCGACGAGCGCATCCCGCTGCTCGCCGACGGCCTCCCGGAGGCGACGCTGCGCGCCGTGCCCTCGCCCGAGCGCGGGCCCCGCGGCAAGGACTCGATGCACCTCGAGGCGCTCGACCGCGACCCGAACGACCTCGCGGCGCAGCGATGGGCCGTGGTCGCCCCCGAGGGCGAGGCCGGCGACGCCATGCTCGCCGCCGTCGAGGCGCTGATCGATCACCGGCGCGCGCTACAGGACGCCGAACCCCTCGTCTTCCGCGTCCCCGACGGCATGGACGCGCTCGCGTCGCTGCGCTGGAAGAACGACGTCCTGCGCTCCGAGGAGCTGCCCGCCGACGAGCGGCCGCGCTATCTGTTGCTCCTCGGCGACCTCGACCGCGTCTCGCTCGAGCTGCAGCACGTCCTCGCCAACGGGTCGTTCGTCGGTCGGCTGCACTGCCCGACGCTCGCGGGCTACCGCGACTACGCCGAGAAGGTCGTCGCGCGCGAGCGCGGCCCGGCGGCCCGACGAGCGCGCGCGCTGTACTTCACGGCGCACGATGGCACCGCGGCGAGCAGGATCGGCCACCGCTACCTGGTCGAGCCGTGCATGGCGATGACGCGCGACCTCGCGGGGCGCGGCAAGCTCGAGCTCGCGGGCACGCTCGAGATCCCGTTCGGCGAATGGGGCCCCGACGAAATGCTGTCCGTCGCCGGCGAGGACGCACCGTCGATGCTCCTCTCCGTCAGCCACGGCCTCGGCGCGCCCCGCCGCGGCTGGCGCTCCGTCGAGCACCAGCGCGCGCTGCAAGGCGCCCTCGCGGTCGGCGGCGACAGCCCCTTGACCGCCGAAATGGTCCGCAGCGCGCCGTTCTTGCCCGGCGGCGTGTGGCTGTGCGTCGCCTGCTACGGCGCCGGGACCCCCCCGCACAGCGCGTTCCACCCATGGCTCGCCTCGCTCGCCGAACAGGGCGGCGCGCCGGAGCGAGCGTCCGCGGTGCTGCGCGCCCTGCCGAAGCCCGGTGAGCGCCCCTTCGTCGCCGCCTTGCCGCAGGCGCTGCTCGCCAACCCCGCGGGGCCGCTGGCGGTGATCGGCCACATGGATCTCGCGTGGACGTTCGGCTTCACCGATCCCGGCGGAAAGAAGAGCCGGGCGTCCCGCTTGCATGCGCCGCAGCGGGCGCTCCTCGCCGGCAGCCGCGTCGGCGTCGCCCTCGACGCGCTGATGCACGCCTACCGCGAGACCAACGACGACCTGATGGCACGTTATCAACTGCAGCGCGACGCTCTCGCGCGGAGCCGGCCCGACCCGGTCGATCCCCGACAGCTCGGCGACCTATGGATGCAGCGCAACGACCTCCGAGGGTACGTGCTCCTCGGCGACCCCGCCGCCCGGCTGACGCTCGGCGATGAGGAGCGCGCCGTCCCCGATCGCGCAGGACATGAACGAAGAGACAGCCATCGCTCGTCCCCCCTCGCGGCGTCGGCGACTGTCGCCCGGCGCCTGGCCGACGCGCGGAGCGACGCCCTGCCGCCCGATCGCGGCGCGCCGCAAACCATCATGCGTCCCGTCTCGACCCCGCCGGCCGAGCGCCCTGCCGTGCCGCTCCGGCTCGACGAGCCCGACGAGCCACTCACCCCGCCGGCGCTCGCCCTGCGCGAGTACGCCGTGCTGGCGCTCCTTCGCGGCGACGAGCCGGCGCGCAGCGTCGCCGCCCGCCTGGGCCTGCGCGTCGACGACCTCTTCCATTGGCTCGACCTCTACCGCGAGGCCGGGCGCCGGGCGCTCAGCGCCGGCGATAGGCAGCCATCCACACACGGAGCAACGAAGACATGACCGAAAGCAAGGAAATGGTGAAGGCGGATCAGGGCAGCCTCTCTCCGCTCGTCAAGGTGATCGTCAAGACCGAGGGCACGGACACCGCCGCCGATCGGGTGTACACGCTCGGCCTCGACGCCGCGGCGACCCTCCAGGCCGCGCGGCCGATCGTCACCGCCGACCTGCGCCTCGGGGGGCGCTGGAGCTTCGTCGTCGGCGGCGCCGAGCTGGCGGCCAGCGCCGAGGCGGCGCAGACCGTCGGCGCGCTGGTCAAGCAATCCGGCGGTCAGCTCGAGGTCCGCCGCGAGAAGCCGGCCGCGCAGCGCAAGCTCGAGGAGGAGGCCGCGAGCCTCGACCGCGACAGGGCCATGCGCGACAAGCTCGATGCGAAGCGCAAGGAAGAGGAAAAGGAGCAGCGCGAGCACCTCAAGCTGACGAGGGACGCGCTCTCCGCCCTGCAGAACGCGATGGCACGGCCCGAGGCGCTGCTGAGGCCCGAGGACGTCAATCTCGTGTTCTCCGCGTTCAAGCACGCGGACACCCTGAACAAGTTCAGCGGCAGCACCGGCCTGTCCTTGCGCGAGCTCGAGGACGCGCGGATCGAGAAGATCGTCCGCTCGCTCGGGCTCCCGCGCACGACCAGCCGCGCGCCGGGCGACGGCGCCTTCCTGGTCAACGAGTTCGTGGCCCGGCTGCGCAACCCCGAGGGCGAGGAGGACTCCGGGGATCCGCTGCGTCGGATCGCCCAGCGCCACGTCGTCGCCGTCAACGAGGTCGAGACCCGCGTCGAGACGTTCCAGGAGGAGTGGCAGAAGAAGGCCTGCGAGGCCGGCTTCTCGCAGATCGCCGCGACCCTGGCCGTCGCGTACAAGAGCCCGACGTTCAAGGGCGCCCTGTCGGCCAATTACGGCCAAACCGACCAGAAGGAATCCGCCTCGCAGTCGACCAGCGAGGTCGTCTACCTCGTCGGGATCCAGGAGGTCCGCAAGGCCCGCGTCGTCATCCCGCCGGAGATGATCGTCCTCAGCCCGCTGGTCGAGGAGCAGTTCGCCGCGGCCGCCGCCGGCGGTGCCGAGGCGCTGCGCCCGCTGTTCGATCGCCACGGCTACTTCGTGATCACCGAATACACCCTCGGCGGCAAGCTCTACACCTCCGAGACCGAGACCAAGACCGGCTCCACCGCGACCCAGGCGAGCAAGTTCCAGCGCAGCTTCGGCGCCGCCGTCGACGCCCAGGGTTTTGGCGCGCAGCTCGAGGGCAGCGTCGCGGCCAAGAGCGAACAGAACAAGAGTCAGAGCGGCCAGGAGACCCGCCAGAGCTCGAATTTCCACCTCTCGGCCAAGGGAGGCAATGTCACCGACCGCCACAATCCGCAGCAATGGATCACCTCGCTGCTGCCCGAGAACTGGGAGGTGATCGCGTACGGCCGCCTGGTCCCGATCTTCGAGTTCCTGCGCGACCCGGCGCTGCGGGAGCGCTGCCGCCAGGCCGTGCAGCAGTTCGCCAAGGCGAGCGACGACAAGCGCGACGCCGAGGAGAAGGCGGCCGCCAGGGCCCGGCTCGCCCGCTGGGCGGTGATGAGCCGCAGCGTCGCCGATCGCACCGGCCCCGGTCACGAGCGGCACCAGCCGCAGGAGAAGGGTCGCACCGGCCGGCCGTTCTCCGAGGCCCGCTGCCAGGTCAGCACCCACTGGGTCGATGTCCCGCAGGGCATGTACTTCAAGGGGGCGCAGCTCAAGGTCGAGGCCGACTGGCTCAAGCTCGTCCTGTTCGTGACCGACGCCGAGCGGACCCAGGAGCGCCTCGTCGAGTCCTCTCCGGGCGGCGGCATCGACGGCCGCGTGGGGGACGGCGGTCTCTACTTCGACAAGACCGTCCAGTGGATCCCGCCGCAGCAGCGGATCGTCGGCCTGCGCCTGCGTCGCCTCGAGTCGCCGTCCAACCGCGTCGGGATCGAGATCAAGCTCGGCGACCTCGACGGCGCCGTCCAGAGCACGCTCATGAACCGCGAGAACAACAATCACTACGACGAGACCAGCGGCTGCACGCCCTGTGTGTCGCCGACGACGGTGCCGACCGGCAAGCTCGTCACCGGTGTCCGCCTGGAGAACCTGGGCGGCGGCATCTACGGCGTCGAGCTCTACACCCTCCCGACCCCCTAAAACCCGCATCTCGGTATTCCCACTTCGAACGATTCAAGCGCGAGACCATCCATGCTGAAGAACCTCACCTTCCTCGTCATCACTGGCATTCTCGCCAGCGGCTGCAACAACACCACCGGTGGCACCGATTCGGACCCGGACAGCACCAGCAACACCTCGAGCAACACCTCGACCGCCGGCACCACCACTGACACCACCATGAGCGGCTCGACGGGCGGCACCGGTTCATCGACCGGGTCCTCGGGCGAGCCCGGGACCACCACCTCGCCGACCACCGGCACCAGCGAGCCGGCGACCTCCTCGAGCTCGACCGGCGGCGGCAGCGACTACGGCAACTGCGGCTGGCTCCCCGAAGCCAAAGGCTACAGCTGCGGCGGCGAGTCCGGCGTCTCCGACCCCGACGGCATCCACCCGATCGACTGCCCGCGGGAGCTCCCGAGCCTGGGCGACCCGTGCGACGAGACGACCCCGATCAAGGAGGCCGGCTGCTGCGTCAAGGGCGGAATCATCGAGACTGGAGAAGCCTATTACTGCCTCAAGGGCAAGATCACGTCCGACGTCTGCTTGTAGACGGCGGCCAGGACCCGCGAGATCAGGGCGTCCCGGACCTTCCAGAGCGACCGGGCGCCGCAGCGCGATCGTACGGAGCGCGCCCGGGGGCAGGCCGGCGCGGGCGTACATGATCGCCGCGACCTGCGTGCCGCGCACCGATCTCGACCCGTAGTGATTCTTACGCCCGAGCACCACGACCCGCAGGGCGCGCTCGGTGCGGTTGTTGCTGAGCGGGATCAGGGGATCGCCCAGGAAGGCCGTCAGCCCGTTCCAGTTGCCGAGCAGGTAGCCGATCGCCTCGGCAAGCGCGCTGCGCGGGAGCGCCGTCTGCTGCTCGGCCCACGCCTTGAGCTGCACGGTGAGCGGTCGCGACTCGGCCTCGCGCCGTTGCCGGCGGACCTCGAACGCGAGGGCCTTCGCCTCGCCCGCCAGGCCGTCCGGATCCGGCAGTTCGCGCTCGATCAGGAACAGCGCGTCGTTCATCTCCAGCGCCTGCTTCTGCCGGCTGCACGCGCGGGCTCGCCCACCGTCCCGTTTCGGCAACTCAAGAACTCAACGACCTGGATGCTCGCGCCCGCGACTGGCCGTCGCTCATCCGTGTAGCCTGGGCCGGTGTCGTGGCTCAAAGCCGGCCAGCCGGCCGGCGGCTTGCACGACAGACTGGGGATGTGCTCGACTGCGCCCCAGAGATCCACGTGGCCGCGCAGACAAGTGCAAAGCCCGTGAACATCACCGCAGAACGCTACCACTACGACCCCACCCGCTTCCGCGTGACCTTCGAGCTCCCCAAACTCCCCGGACAACCTCGCCGCCGCGTCCGCAAGGTCGCGCCGGCGGGGCTGGGCTGCGAGCAAGCCCTCGCGTGGGCCCGGCGGAGCGAGCGCGAGGTGCTTCAGGAGTTGCTGCTCGGAGGCGGGGCACCCCAGGAGGATCGACCGAACCCATCAAGACAGCCCCTCCAGCCCCGCCCAGCGCCGGCCAAGACGAAGTCCACCGAGCCGCCGATCCCGACCTTGTCGGAGTTTTGGACCCGGTTCTGTGCCGAGTACCTGGCGAAGACCAAGCCCGGCACCCGCCGGGGGTACGCCTCGATCTTCTCCAACTACCTCGGCCCGGTCCTCGGGGCGCACCGCCTCGACCAGATCGATCGGGCGGCCCTTGCCGCGCTCAAGAGAGAGCTCGGCAAGCTGCCCGAGGTCAGCTCGCGCAATCAGGTCCTGTACAAGCTCCGCAAGATCTTCGAGCGGGCGGTCGCCTGGTACATCCTCCGCGACGATCAGGTCCCTGTCATCAAGACCGACAAGGAGGGCAAGAAGCCCGAGCCGGTCGTCTACACGGAGCAGCAGGCCGACCGCTTGCTCGCCGCGGCCCGGATGATGGGCGGCGAGTACGGCGCGATCGTGCTCCTGCTCCTGCACGGCGGCCTGCGCGTCAGCGAGGTCGCAGCCCTGCGCTGGTCGGACGTCGACCTCGACGCCGGGCTGATGACCATCCAGCACAACTACAGCGCCGGCGAGGCCGCGACGCCCAAGGGCGGCGTGGCCGCGCCGGTCGGGCTCACCCCCGAGCTCGCCCAGGCCCTCTCGGCGTTGCCCCGGCAGGGCGAGCACGTCCTCGTCCGCCACTACCTGGGCGCGCAGACGCACCACACCGCCCACTCGGTCCGGTACCGCCTGAACCAGGTACAGGCACGGGCCGGCCTGCCCAAGACCGGCCCGCACCTGCTCCGGCACTCCGGGCTGACCATCCTGGCTCGCCGGGGCTGCGACCCCTGGCGGCTCCAGGCTCACGCGCGCCACGCGCGCATCGCCACGACCCAGCGCTACGTCCACCTTGCGCGCGAGACCTCCGCGCGCGAGGCCGCGGCCTTCTGGACCCCGTCGTCCCCGGCCATCCCGACGACCTCGCAGGGGGCGAAGGCCCAAACCAGGCCCAAACGGCCCAAACGCGCCCAGAACGCCGCAGAAGCGCCGAACTGAGGCGTTCCGCGACTTCAAGCCCTAATCAAGCCCATCCTCTCGAACAAGCCCCCAACCCGCGTAGCCGCGTGGATCTCTGTCTCCGAGGGCTTTTTCGAGAGGGTGGGTTTGTGCCGGCTTCCCCTCGGTGCCACTCCGTGCCCCAAACCAGGCCCAAACGATCCCGGGGCGAGTTCGGGCGGAGGCCGGCACTTCGTTGGCCCGAATCTTGCTGTGGCAGAGGCGATCCCCCGTGAGGGCGACTTCGGGCGGCATGTGTGCACTCACTTGTGGATCCCGGCGTTCCGACGAGAGGGCCGACACCAGGTGAGTCGAGAATCAACTGCGGCGATTTCGACGCATGGCAGGCTGCGTGGGCCATCCTTGACGAATATACACACCATGGCTGGCCTGCTCTATCGATCGTGACGTTGACTCGTGGGGGCCGGATGGATGGGCAAAGGCGGGGCGGACGAGGGCGTCGAGGTCAGGTCGCTCGGCGAATCAGCGTCCACGCGAGGAAGAGGCTGAGCGCGTCGATCCAGCCGACGACCGGCGACCATGGATATCCGATCGAGGCGGCCGCGTTCGCGAGCGGGACCGCGAGCCACGCCGCCGCGCAGATCCGCCGCATCGCGGTGGTCGATCGTGCCGGGGCGACCACGGCGCCGGCGAGGGCGAGGGCGAGGACCGCGGCGCCCGTCCACGTGAACCAATCGACATGTCCTTGCAGCCAGGGCGCTGCGACGAGCGCCAGCGCCAGCGCCAGCGGCACGCCGAGGAGCACGGCCTCGCGCGCGGCCCCGGCTCCCGGCTCGTGCCACGCCAGCCGGACGCCGCTGGCGATCGCCGCGCAGGTGCCGAGCCCGAACAACAGGTACACCGCCTCGCTCCAGCGTCCGCCGGACCATCCGAAGTGGAGGGCGAACACCGCCTGGACGACGTGCTCGCCGGCCGCCTGGTCGCCGGCGTCCCGCAGCGTGATCGGCCCGTCGCCCGCGAGCGGACGCGAGACGCCCGGGCGCGCCGAGAAGTGCGTGGTCAGGGCGGGCTCCATCCGCACGTGCGCCCGCGGGGTGCCGACGCGATCGATCCGGACGAACGCGACGGGCGCGCCGAGCGACGACGCGGCGCGGGCGCGGAGCGCCTCCAGCCCCCCCGATCCCGCCGATTCGGCCGCGTGCGCGCCGGCCCCGAGCTCCTCGAGCGCGCCGAGCGTGTCGCCGAGCCCGCCAGCGCCCGCGAAGCCGAGCGCACCGGCGACGATCACCAGCTGGACGAGGCCGAGCAGCGCCCCGGTCCAGGCGAGCAGCGCGTGGAAGGGCAGCGTCCCGCTCGCGGCGCGGCGGTGGTGGAGCGCCGCGCCGGTCCGCGGCGACCGGGCCTGCGGCGCGGGCCGCAGCGTCGCGAACAGTCGCCGCTGCGCCGCGACGCCGGTGGCGATCTCGAGCGCGAACAGCAGGCCGAGCAGACCGACGAGCCAGCGACCCCACGGACCCGGCAGCCACAGGTCCGCGTGGAGATCGCGGAGCCACTCGCGCAGGCCGTCCCCGTCGACGAGCGCGGCGCCGGTGGTCGGGTCGAGGATCCGCACGTGGCGCCCCCCCGCGTCGAACCACATCACGCGCAGCACCGACCACTCGGCGGTCGGGAGCTCGACGAACACGGTGGCGCCGACGAGCCCGGGCTCTGCGAGCAGCGGCGCGAGGGCCCGATCGAGGTCGATCTCGCCGCCCGCCGCCCGGCTCGCTGGCAGCTCCCACGCGAGCAACCGCGGCCCGAGCACCGCGGCCGTGCCCGACACGCACAGGACGTACAGCAGCAGGCCAGCGGCGCGGCCGAGCCCGCGGTGGACGGCGAACCAGCGACGGCGCACGGCCGGGTTCATCGCAGCCCCACGAGCGCCAGGCTGGCGAGCGCGAGGGCGGCCACCCACGCGGCGAAGCGTCGCGGTCGCGCGTGCGCCAGCGCGAGCAGGACGAGCAGCAGCCAGGCGGGGACGAAGAGCAGACCCGCCAGCGGCAGGACATCCCGCGCCGCACCTCCGCCCGCAACCGCGACGACCGCCACGAGCGCGGCCGCGCCGAGCAGGCCGCTGCCGGACACCACGCCGAGGTCGAGCACAGAACGCATGTCGCTCGCAACAATACTTGATTTCGACTTTCAAGTTCAAGTATGGTCGACGAATGATCAGGTTCGCGCGAACGAGGGCCCTCGTCGTCATGCTGGCGTGCGCCTGCGGGGACGGTTCCGCCGGGTCGGCCACCGCCGGGTCGGCCACCGCCGGGTCGGCCTCCGGGTCGACCTCCGCCGACGCGACCACGGACGCCTCGGCGAGCGGCACGACGGGCGCACCCGCGACCACCCCATCGACCAGCCCATCGATCACCGACGGGTCGACCGGGGCGCCGGGCGGCGGCACCGGACTGGGCGAGGACGCCAAGTGCGACGTGTTCGCGCAGGACTGCGCGGCCGGCCTCAAGTGCGTGTACTGGTGCGGCAATGGGCCCTGTCTGCCGACCTGCCGGGTCGTCACGGGCGACCGGACGACGGGCGATGCGTGCGTGTTCTTCGGCGCGGAGGGCGACGTGTACGACGACTGCGACGCCGCGTCGGTGTGCTGGACCGGCGAGTTCGCGGCGGGCGAGGGCGTGTGCGTGCCGTTCTGCGGCGGGACCCTGGCGCAGCCGACGTGCAGCGACCCCGAGCGCGTCTGCATCGCCCTCGCCGGTTGCCTCGAGCGGTGCGATCCGCTGCTCCAGACCTGTCCCGACGGCCAGGGCTGCTACGACGCCGATCTCGACGCGTTCGTGTGCTGGGACGCGCCGGAGACCCCGCCCACGGCCGGCGAACCGTGCCAGGGGAACACCCTGTGCGCGCCGGGCTCGACGTGCTCGCCAGGAGCGAAGGTCCCCGGCTGCGCGGCGAACCGCTGCTGCGCACCGTTTTGCGACCTCGACGCAGCGCCCGACCCATGCGAGGCGATCGGGCCGCAGTGGACGTGCGTCGGCTACGGGTCCGCACAGCCGGACCTGGCGAACCTCGGGGTCTGTCAGCTCGCGCCGTAGGCCCCGAGCGGGTGGATCAGGACATGATCGACTCACGCCGCGCGAACGAGGCGCTCCGCGGCCATGCGTGCCCCGGCGATGTTGCGACTCGCGGGACCGAGCTCGAGCTCGGCGAGCGGCCCGCTGACGTGGACGCGCGGGTGCCAGCGGAGCGCAGGGTCGATCCGCGGGTAGCCGCATTCGGCGCAGGGTAGACCGAGCGCGTCGATCGTCGCGTCGAGCCAGGGGCCGCCGGGCCGGTGGCTCTCGAAGCCGGTCGCAAGTACGACGTGATCGGCCGAGATGTCCCCGTGTCGCGCGAGCCGGAGTCGGCAGACGCCGTCGACGACACTGCCGCCCGCGACGCGATCGCGGACGAGCCGTATCACGCCCGCCTCGGTCGCGCCGAGGAGCGCCGCGTGCACGTCCTCGGGCATCGAGCCGCGGTGCCGGGCCTCGACGATCGCGCGACGCCGCCGGCCGAGCTCGAGCTCGCGCTGGAAGCCGGCGAGGTAGAGCGGGCCGAGCCACCCGGGGTCGCTGTCGAACTGGGCGATGCGTGGCTCATGGTGCGTCACGAGGAGCACGCGCCCGGGCTGGAGCTCGGCGTACGCGAGCGCGAGCTGGGCGGCCGAGATCCCGCCGCCGACGATCGCGACGTGCCCGGGCGTGACGGCCCGGGCGAAGCCCGGGGAGAAGACATGGTCGATCGGCGCCCCCGCGTCGCGCAGCGCGCTCGCCCAGTCCGGCCAGCGGGGCTGTTCGGCGAGGCCGACGGCGAGCACGACCCGCCGCGCGTGGAGGGTGCCGTGATCCGACTCGACCGCGAGCGCGCCGTCGATCTCGCGGATCGCCGAGGCGCGGCCCCGCAGCCAGACGTCGCGCAGCCGGTGCTCGCGCAGCACATGCTCGCAATGCGCGCGGAACAGCGAGAGCGACGGCCGGTTGTACGGCGGCGTGAACGCGGCAGCCTCCGGGATCCCGCGCTCGCGGATGAACCCGTACAGCGCGAACGGAGACACGTCGAGCTGATGGACCGCCGGCGAGCGGAGGCACTGCATCCCCACGCTGCGGGTGCACTGGTCCCAGCAGGCCAGCGGCTCCGCGTGGGGGTCGAGCACGCGCAGGCGCGCGTGCGAGGTCTTGCCGGCGGCGAGCAGGCGCACGGCCAGGTGCGTGCCGTGGACGCCGCCGCCGATGATGAGCCAATCGAGAGGGATCATGACGCCTCGTCATCAGGCCGGCCGGGCCGGCAGGAAGCGCTCGAAGACGTGGGCACGGAACTCCGCGGGCAGCGGATGCACGACGCCATCCTCTGCGCATCGGGTCGCCCACTCGAGCAGCGCCTCGCAGCGAGCGCGGCCCGCGAGGCCGCCGAGCCACACGACCCCGTCGCCGTCCGCGATCGACCATACGGGCCCCCGGTTGCACGGGCCGAGGCAGTCGGACAGGCTGACCCCGATCCGGCCGAGCAGCCCGCGTCGGCGCAGCTCGGCGCGCAGCCAGTGGATCGGCGCGTCGGGATCGCCGGCGTCGGTGCAGCCGCGACAGACATGAAGTTGGACGAGGACCCGGTGCGCGCGCGGCATGATCAGCGCTCACTCTCTTCCATCAGGAGATCACCGCGACGCAGCCTTCGGTCGCCCCAGAACATCAGGCCGGCCGTCACGGCGAGGAGCAGCAGGAGCGGCGGCATCAGCCGCGCGGCGAGCGCCGCCGGGGCCTCCTCGGCGAACGTGAAGCGGGGCAGGCCGTCGTACTCGTGCGACGCGAGGCGGCGCCCCGCGAACAGCCGCGGTGACAGCTCGGCATGCACCGCGTCGGCGAACCCGCGGACCTGGGCGGCGAACGCCGCGTGCCGCGTCGGACCAGTCCCCGCGAGCTCGCTCAGGGCGTCGTGCACGAGGACCGCGGGCGACAGCAACGACGCCGCGCGCACGAGCTCGGCGCGCGCGGCGATCCGCTCCTCGAACCCCGCGAAGCGCGGGGCCGTCTCTTCCTCGATCTTCCGCTGCACGAGGTAGTACCTGCGAGCCCACGCGAGCGCGTCGTCGCCGGTGAGCTCGGGGTGGTCGTGGACGTGCGCGGCGGCGCGGTTCTCGGCCGCTCTGAGCTCGCCGATCAGCACCATGCGCGACGGCAGGGGCAGCGCCTGCTCGACGACGACGTTGATCGCCGCGGGCAGCAGCAGCACGAGCACGACCCACGCGGCGACCATGTGCATCGCGTTGGTCGCGGCGCTGCGGCGGCGCGCGTTGACGGCGAAGGCCAGCGCCGCCCAGAACGCGACGTGGACCGCCGCCACTGCCAGCCAGGCGAGCAGCGCCGCGTCGGCACCTGTCCCGAGGGTCAGGACCGCGGCTGCGCCGAACGAGCCGAGCAGCGCGAGCAGGACGAGCAGGCGCGCGGCGAGCTTGGCCCGCAGGTAGGTCGAGGCACCGACCGGCTGCGACAGCACGAGACGCAGCGTGCCGCGCTCGCGCTCGCCGGCCAGGAGATCGAAGCAGAGGCCGATCACGAGCAGCGGGAGGAGGTAGACGACGACGAACGCGGCGTCGAAGCGCCCGGTCTGAAGTTGCTCGGGGTCGGCGAGCGGCCGGCGGGCGAGCAGGTTGTCGCGGCGCCCCCGCAGCGAGATCTCGGCGACCACCGGAGAGAGGTCGCGCTGCCCCACGGCGAGCGCCGCGAGCGGTCCGACGGGCAGGATCGCGGCCACGCGGTAGTCGAACGGGCTGCCGGCGAAGGGGCGCTCGTCGAGGCGCAGCCGCCCGTCCGCGAGCGCGGCGACCTCGTCGCGTTTATCGGCGATCGCGGCCTCGGCGTCGCGCTGCACGGCCGTGGCCCGGTCCGCCTCCTCGTGCGCCCACGCGCGCCCGCGGGCGAGCGCGTAACCGAGGCAGAGCAGGAGCGTCAGCGCGCCGATCCGGAGGGCCGGCTCACGGAGCAGCAGGCGGAGCTGGGCGCGAAGGAGCGAGGACGGCACGGGGGAAGCTCCCGGGTTCATGGGCCGATGTCGAGGCGGCGCGTCGCGGCGAGCGCGAGCGCCAGGGAGAGGCCGAACAGCGCCGCGAGCACGCCGAGGCCGCGCAGGTCCGGCGGCGGTGCGGGCGGCGGCTCCCACCGTAGCGCGTCGAGGTCGCGCCACAGCTCGGGTCCGGCGAGGTAGTCGAACGGCGCGGCGCCCGGGTGCTGCGCGACATCCTCGTTGAGACGCCGCACGAGCGCGCGCCGGTGCGACTCGGCGGCCGCGGCGAACTCCCGGTGCGCGGCGACGTCGGTCCCGCACAGCGCGGCCGACAGCGGTCGCAGCGCGAGCCGCGGGGACAGCGGCGACAGGCCGAGCCGCAGGTCCGCCTGCAGATCGTGGATCGCGTGCAGCTCGGCGTAGCGGCGATCGTAGACGCCGTCACCGTACTCCTCGCCGGCTTGCAGCGCGACCCCGGCGAAGTTGACCGGCAGCTCCTCGACGGTCTTCACGCCGTGGCGAGCGAGCAGCTCGGCCTTGAGCGCCTCTGTGCGCCTGTGCTGCGGGTCATGTCCGTTGATACCTTCTTTCATGTCGCGCGCGACCCCGGCGAAGAACTCGCGCTCCGAGGGCGCCGGGTGGACCCACGCCGCGAGGTCGCCGGCGAGCCGGGGGATCACGATCACCGCGGCGACCCACAGCGCGAGCGCGGCGACCAGCGCGGCGCTCGTGCGGCGCGCGCGGGCGGAGATCGCCGCGCCGAGCGCGGCGAAGCAGCCGAGATACAGCGTGTAGGCGAGCGCGAGCAGGGAGGCGCGTCCGATGTCGCCGCCGAGCGCCGCGGCGGCGACCGCAGCGAGCAGCAGCAGCGGCGCGAGCGCCAGCATCGCCGCCGCGAGCTTGCCGAGCACCAGCGCGCGCGGCGACGCGCCCTGCCCGAGCAGCAGCCGCAGCGTGCCGCGCTCGCGCTCGCCGGCCAGCGCCGCGAAGGTCAGCAGCAGCGCCAGCAGCGGGCCGACCACCTGCAGGATCGTCGCGGCCGTCAGGTCGCCGAAGCGCTGCACCGCCGGCGCGTCGTCGGCCGGGCGGTGGACCAGAGGATTTCTGCGGTGGGCCTCGAGCCACACGGCGACCCCGAGGTAGCGGTCGACCCCGCGGTCGAACAGCGCGAGCCCGGAGATCGGCTTGAACGCGTACTGCCCGAAGTGCGCCGCCGCGTGCGGGTTCTTCGGGCCCTGCTCGAGCCAATTGGCGCGCTCGAGCGCCGCCGCCTCGTCGCGCTGCGCCTGCAGGTCGCGGACGTTCGCCGCGCCGACGAGCACCGCCGCCGCCAGCAGGACGAGCGTCAGCAGCAGGACCCCGCGGAGCCGGCCGTCGCGCCAGGCCGCGCGCAGTTCGTGCCGCACGATCCGGCCGATCACGCCGACGCCTCCTCCGCGGCGCGCCGCACGTGGGCGAGGTAGATGCGCTCGAGGTCCTCGCCCGTGAAGTCGGCCCCGGCGCCCTCCCACACCAGGCGTCCGGCGCACAGGATGCCGATCCGGTTCGCCAGGTCACGGGCGCGGAACAGGTCGTGCGTGGCCATCAGGACGGCGACGCCCTCGTCGCACATCCCGCGAACGAGCCGCGAGAACTCGAACGAGGCGCGGGGATCGAGGCCGGACGTCGGCTCGTCGAGCAGCAGCGCCCGCGCCCGCTTGGCGACGGCGATCGCCAGCCCGACCTTCTGCCGCATGCCCTTCGAGTACTCGCCGCTGCGCCGGTGGATCGCCGCGCGCGGCAGACCGACCTGCGCGAGCAGCCCCTCGATCTCCGGACCCGCCACCGCGCTGCCGCCGAGCGACGCGAAGTACTCGAGGTTCTCGGCGCCGCTCAGGTGAGGGTACAGGTGGACCTGCTCGGGGATGTAGGCGAGGTGCCGCTTGCTCTCGATCGGGTGATACGCGACGTCGAGGCCGCACACCCACGCGCGCCCGGCGGTCGGCGCCGTGAACCCGAGGAACAGGTTCATCGTCGTGCTCTTGCCGGCGCCGTTGGGCCCGAGCAGGCAGTACACCTCCCCGGGCCGCACCTCCAGCTCGAGGTCCGTCAGCGCCTCCACCTCTTCATATCGCTTCGTCAGCCCCTCGGCGCGCAGCATCGTCCGACTCCGTCCCGCTTCGACCGCGATACTCCGCGAAGTGTCGCAACCGGGGCAAGCCGTCGCGGCGGTTTTCAACATGAGATTACTCTTGCAATCACATTGCAACTGAGCCATGGTCACGGGCGTGACGACTCCGAACCTCGACGAGCGGCTCCCGGTGACCGTGCTGTCCGGCTTCCTCGGCGCCGGCAAGACGACCCTCCTGAACGCCGTGCTGCGCAACCGGGCCGGCCTCAAGGTCGCGGTGATCGTCAACGACATGAGCGAGGTCAAGGTCGACGCGCAGCTGGTCCGCGACGGCGGGGCCGCGCTCAGCCGGGTCGACGAGCGCCTGGTCGAGATGTCGAACGGCTGCATCTGCTGCACGCTGCGCGAGGACCTGCTGGTCGAGATCACCCGCCTCGCGCGCGAGCGGCGCTTCGATTACCTCCTGATCGAGTCGACCGGGATCTCCGAGCCGCTGCCGGTCGCCGAGACCTTCACCTTCGCCGACGAACACGGCAACCGCCTCGCCGACGTCGCGCGCCTCGACACGATGGTCTCGGTCGTCGACGCGGTCAACTTCCTGCGCGACTACGAGGCGTCGGCGAGCCTGCGCCAGCGCGACGCGGCGCTGAACGAGGAGGACCGCCGCACGATCACCGACCTGCTCGTCGATCAGGTCGAGTTCGCCGACGTGCTCGTCGTCAGCAAGGCCGACCTGGCGACCCCGGCGGAGCTCGAGCGCCTCGAGGCGATCCTGCGCAGCCTCAACCGCGAGGCGAAGATCGTGCGCAGCGCCCACGGCGAGCTGCCGGTGTCGGAGATCCTCGACACGGGGCGCTTCGACTTCGCGCGCGCCTCGCAGGCCGCCGGCTGGCTGAAGGAGCTCCGCGGCGAGCACGTGCCGGAGACCCTCGAGTACGGGATCTCGAGCTTCGTCTACCGCGCGGCGGCGCCGTTCCACCCGCGGCGGTTCTGGGCGCTGATCCAGCGCAGGTGGCCGGGCGTGCTGCGCTCGAAGGGGATCTTCTGGCTGCCGACGCGGATGGACGCGGCGATGAGCTGGTCGCAGGCCGGCCGCACGCTGCGGGTCGGTCAGGCGGGCGTGTGGTGGGCGACGCAGCCGCGCGGGCGCTGGCCGGACGACCCGGCCGTGCGCGCCGACATCGAGCGCCACTTCCGCCCGAAGTGGGGCGACCGCCGGCAGGAGCTGGTGCTGATCGGCAGCGGCATGGACCGCGACGCGCTGACCGCCGAGTTCGACGCCTGCCTGTTGACCCCCGCCGAGATGCGCGGCGGCCCGCGGGCCTGGATCACGCTCGAGGATCCGTTCCCCGTGTTCCGCCCCGAACCGGAGCCGTCGGTCACGGAGCGCAGCGCATGACCTCCCCGCTCGAGTCGCCGGAGGCCTGGGACCGCGTCGGAGACGGCTACAGCGACGAGTTCGCGCCGACGCTTGCGGCGTACGCCCAGGCCGCGGTCACGCTCGCCGATCTCGCCCCGGGCGCGCGTGTCCTCGATGTCGCCGCGGGTCCGGGCACGCTCACGCTGCTCGCGGCGCCGGTGGCCGGTCACGTCGCGGCGCTCGACTTCTCCGCGATCATGATCGCGCGGCTGCGCAGCGAGGCCGTCGTGCGCGGGCTTCACAACATCGAGGCCGTCGTCGGCGACGGCCAGGCGCTGCCGTTCCCGGACGCGTCGTTCGACGCCGCGTTCTCGATGTTCGGGCTGATCTTCTTCCCCGATCGGGCTCGCGGCCTGCGGGAGCTGCGACGCGTGCTCCGTCCGGGCGGTCGCGCGGTCGTCGGCGCCTGGGCCACGCTCGATCCCGCCGCGCCCTTCGTCCTGTTCGAGGTCCTCCAGGCCGAGCTGCCGGACGTGCGCCTGATGCTCCCCGAGCTGCCCCTCGGGACACCCGACCGGATGCGCGAGGAGCTCGCCGCCGCCGGCTTCGAGGCGCTCCGGGTCGCGTTCGTGGTCCACGAGTTCCGCGCGCCCTCGGTGGAAGCGCTGTGGGCGTCGCATGCGCGCGCGAACGTGCTCGTCGCCCCCATTCGTCAGAGCATGCCGCGCCACGCGTGGGAGCGCCTGTCCGCTCGCGTGATTGGCGGGCTGCGGGAGCGCCTCGGTGACGGCGAGGTCCGGTACCCGCAGACCGCCCTCCTCGGGCTCGGCGAGCGCGGCGCCGACGCCCGCGCCGATTCATGCCACCCCTGAAAGGATTCTGGAACGATGCGTGAGACGCGATGGATGTCATCATGGCTGCCGTGGAGCTTCGCTTGCCTCGTGGGGGCGTGTGGCGCGCCCGCGAGCACCACCACGGAGACCGGCCCGGAGGACGCGACGGAGGGCACGACTTCTGCCGGCGCGTCGTCGGGCGGCGGCTCGACCGGCGTCGACGCGACCGGCGCCGACACCACCACCGACGGCGCGCCCGCGGTGCCGTGCGAGCAGTGTTTTCCCCTCGAACAGCTCCCGGGCGACCTGCGTGCGCAGGCCGAGGCGCTGCTGCTCGTCGCGCTGGATCGCGAGGCGCTCTACACGATCGCCGCCGACCTCAAGCCGATGAGCTCGGGCTTCGCGGAGCTGTCGTATCCGGCCGACGAGCCCGCGCCGCCCGAGCTCGACGAGCTGCGGACGATCCTCGCGGCCTTCACCTGCACGCCCGAGCTGACCGCGGAGGTCCAGGTGTTCCACGCGTCCTTCGACGGCGTCGCGTACGCCGACGGCCTGGTCTTCCACCGCCCCCGGGTGGTCGAGACGGTCGAGACGTTCGCCGAGGTCTTCGCCCCGCTCGGTGTCACCGCGGAGCAGCCCCCGTTGACGATCGTCGACGCCGTCGACGCCGACCCGACCACGCTCCGCTTCCGCGGGTACGGCCACCTCTTCGGCTACCCCGCGTATGCCGTCGACTTCTTCGCCGAGGCCGCCGAGCACGAGGCCATGACCGGCGACTTCGTCGAGCGCGACTTCATCCACATCCCGACCTTCGAGTCGGCCGAGGGACGCTTCGTGTACGCGGTCCCCGAGGGGCACCAGGAGAACGCCGAGGACCTCGCGCTCCGGGCCCGAGCGGCGACCGTCCTCGATCGATACACGGATCTGCGCGCCCAATCGATCGGTGACGGCAAGCCCGGCGTGCTGCACCTCGTTCGAACATGGTTCGACGACGGCACGGGGCGCTGCTCCCCGCGTCACGCCCGATGATCGGCCGCGGTCGACGGCCGCCGCGTCGCGCCGCGATGAGAGGTCGTCGGACCGCGCCGGCCGAGGTCGCCGCCGCCTTCTCCGCAGCTCCGTCGGGGGTCACCGCTTCGGCGGTGCCGGCGGGCTCGGTCGAGGTCGGCTCACCGAACAAGCGGGCGACGAGGACGGCCTTCTCGCGGCCGGCGTCCGGGAGGCCGTGGCGCGGCAGAGATCCCCCAGTTCGTCAGGCTGGAGTCGAGGTCGTCGGGCGCGGAAGTCCCAGGCGCGCTCGCGGGGTGCTGCGCCGGGCCGCAAGCGTGGTACAAAATCGCGCATGAGCCGGCTCGAGCTGTGCGTTTTCCTGCTCGCGGGCGCCTGTGCGCCTCGCAGCGGCGAGCCCGTGGGGGATGGCAGCACCACCGGCATCACGTCGGTGGTGGTCCCGTCGACCGGGAGCCCGGCGGAGACGAGCGGCGGTTCGGATGCGAGCTCGACGAATGCGGTGGGCGACTCCGGGGGCTCGGGGAGCACGACGGTGCGCCTCGACGTCGGCGAGCTGCCGGACGGGGGCGATCCGCAGCCGGCGGGGTGCAAGGGGAAGATCGACTTCCTGTTCGTCATCTCCCGGTCGGGACACATGGGACAGGAGCTCGAAGGCTACGGGACGATCCACGACCGGCTCGTCGCGGCGATCCCGGACTTCTTCTCCACGATCGAGACGAAGTTCGCCGACTTCGACTACCACATCCTCGTCACCAAGGGCGACCCGTACTGGGGTGGGATGCTGTGCGACGCGGAGTGCCCGGGTCCGTTCACGGAGAAGTGCGGCACGGACGACTATCCATGCGAGATGATCGGTAAGGTGTCCGCGTGCGACCAGACCTGGGGCGCAGGAGTCGTGTTCAACGCCGGCCGGCTCGCGCCGAACAAGCCGTGCGAGATTGCCAGCGGGAAGCGTTACCTCGCCAAGGGGCAGCCGAACCTCGCCGAGACGTTCGCTTGCATCGCTCAGGTCGGGGCGAGTGGGTACTATCTCGTCGGTCAAGCGCTCGCGGCAGCGGTGAGTCCCGCGCTCACTGGCCCGGGAGGCTGCAACGAGGGCTTCCTGCGGGACGATGCGCTCCTCGTCGTCACCGTCATCACGAACTCGGCCGACGACGATTCCGAGGGGACGCCAGCATCGTGGGCCCAGGCGGTGTTCGACGCCAAGGGCGGTGACTCCAATGCAGTCGTCCTGTTTCAGGTCGGCGTGACCCTCGAGTACTGCGAGAACCCGCCCTGGGATAACCCGCTGTGCGGGCTGCTAGACCAGTTTCCCCTCCGCACCGCTGTGTACGCCTGGGACAAGGACTACGGGCCCGGGTTCGAGGCGGCGACGGACCTGATCCTCGAGGCGTGCGCGAGCTTCATCCCCGGGTGAGCCTGTCCGGCACGCTCACGGGGTGACGTAGGCGACGGCGGGGTACCCGTTCGCGCCGACGCCGCCGCCGTAGACATGCCCCTCGGGGCCGACGGCGACGGCGGTCGCGTACTGGAACACCGGGGCGTCGTCGCGCTCGTACGTCCACACGGGCGCGTAGTCCCCCAGGAAGTACGCGCGCAGCCAAAAGCTCGACCACACCGGTCCCTTCTTCCGGGCGCCGCCGAGGACGAGGTAGCCGGCCGGGCTGGCGGCGAGTGCGAGCGGGGCCGCGAGGTCGGCGCCGAGGCCGGTGTACCACTCGAGCTTGCCGTCCTGGTCGTGCACCCACAGGTACGCATCCTGTTTGCAGGTGTCGCCGCAGAGGTGGCCGACGGTCACGACCCGTCCGTCGTGGTCGAGGGCGACGGCGTTGGCGACACTCTGCGTCGCCAGGCCGATCTCGGCGCCGACGTGTGGCGTGGCGAGGTCGGCGTCGAGGTCGAGCCGGAGTTGCAAGTGTTTGCGTCGTTTGGGGTCGTTCGGCAGCTTCGTATGCCTGCCGTACGCGTCGCCGACGCCGACGAGGGTCGGCCCATCGAAGATGCAGTCGCGCAGCGTCTCGTCGAACTGGTGCGCACCAAATTCAGGGGCGAGATAGTCGAACAATCGCACGGGCTCGCCGACGACCCACACCGCAGCGTCGAGCTTGTCGACGGGGTTCACGACCGGCCGGGTGCCGCAGACTGCGATCTTGCCCGCGCCGAGGGCGAGCGCGTGGCCGACGTCGCCCGGGCCACCGGTGGCGAGGTTCTCCGGCGTCGCGGCCGTCTCCCAGGTCGGGATCCGGCCGAGCCACCAGC
>ERZ1066117.211-NODE-211-length-57163-cov-14.947083_pt1 | contig 57163 bp, 45 predicted proteins | sample MGYA00382764_ERZ1066117 | MGnify/ENA primary metagenome ERZ1066117 (study PRJEB33369, sample SAMEA5778347) | biofilm metagenome | biome: Industrial cooling water; feature: Water cooling tower basin; material: Biofilm | place: United Arab Emirates | collected...
CCCTGCGCACCGTCATGAACAAGATCGACGAGGAGAACCCACCGATGCGAAGCGCTCTCGACCTGTTGCTCGACATGGGCCACGAACGGGGACTGAAGGAGGGAGTCGATCTCCTGCGCGACTTGGTGCTGCGGCAACTACGCGCGCGATTCGGCGATCTGGGCCCCGCGCGCCAGCGCCGCCTGCAGGCGGCGGACACCGGCGAACTGCAGGCCCTGGGGGAACGCCTCGCGACCGCAGCCAGCTTGCAGGACGTCTTCTGCGACTGAACCCAACCGCCGCGCCCACTAAGCCGGCGCCACCTGCACCTCGGTCGCCTTCAGCGCGACCCACACCACCGCCCCCGGCGCCAACGCCAGGTCGGCGACCGCCGCCGCGGTGACCTCCGCACACAGCGACAACGGCGCCCCGAGCCGCACGCGCCGACCGTTCGGCGTCGCCTCGATGCCGGCAACGGTCGCCTGCCAGACGTTGCGCGGCGAGCCGCTCGGCCGTTCGCGGAACAGCGACAGCGCGCGCGGATGCACGGTGGCGATCGCCGGCCCTTCGATGGTCGAGGCCACGACCACCTGCGGGCCCGCAGCCACGGTGAACACGCTGTCGTGCACGGTGCCGCGCAGGAAGTTCAGCCCGACGAGGTCGGCGACATACTGCGTGCGCGGCGCGCGGCCGAGTTCGGCGGCGGTGCCGACCTGCACGACGGCGCCGCGCTCGAGCACCGCGAGGCGGTCGCCGAGCACGAACGCGTCGACCGGATCGTGGGTGACGACGACGCGCGGGCCAGCGAACGCCGCGAGATGCTGCAGCAACAGCTGCCGCAGCTGCAGCCGCGCCGAGGCGTCGACGGCGGCCAGTGGTTCGTCGAGCAGCAGGTAGCGCGGTTCGCTCGCCAGCGCGCGGGCCAGCGCCACGCGTTGCGCCTCGCCGCCCGACAGCTGCCGCGGTTTGCGGTCGCCGTGTTCGCCCAGCCCGACGCGCGCGAGCCAGGCCTCCGCCGTGCGGCGCGCCTCGGCGGCGGCGGCCCCGCGTGCACGCAGCCCGAACGCCACGTTGTCGCGCACCGACAGGTGCGGGAACAACAGCGGCTCCTGCGGCAGGTAGCCGACGTGGCGCAGCTCCGGCGGCACGAATGTCGCCTCGGCGGCCGCAGCCGCCGGCGCATCGAGCACCGTGTCCCCGAGGCGCAGTTCCCCGGCGGCCAGCGGCAGCAACCCGGCCAGCGTCGCGACACAGCTCGACTTGCCGGCCCCGTTCGGCCCGACCAGCGCCAGCGTCTCGCCGGCGGCGACCTCGAGCTGCACGTTCGCGGTGAACGCGCCGCGCAGCAGCGTGCCATGCAGCGACAAGCTCATCGCCGCTCCTGCCCGGGAAGGCCGTGGCGCAGCACGAACAGCACACCGACCGAGACGGCGACCAGGATCACGCTGAGCGCGATGGCGACCTCCGGCTCGCTCTCCATCGCCATGCCGCAGGCGAGCGGCATCGTGCGCGTCGTGCCGTCGAGGTTGCCGGCGAACATCTGCGTGGCGCAGTACTCGCCGAGCCCGCGCGCCCAGCACAGCAGCGCGCCGGTGCGCAGCGACGGCAGCACCATCGGCAGCGTCACCCAGAAGAAGCGCCGCAGCGGCGAGGCGCCGAGCGTGCTGGCGACGTCGAGGTAGCGGCGATCGAACGCGCGCAAGCCGGCCTCGACGCTCAGCACGAAGAACGGCATGCCCATGTAGGCGGCGGCGACGACGGTGGCGAACGTGGTGAACGGCAGGCCGATGCCGAACCAGCGGTCGAGCCACGCGCCGACGAGACCGTTCCGACCGAAGGCGAGCAGCAGCGCGATGCCGGCGGTGATCGGTGGCAGCACGATCGGCAGCGTGACGACGATGCGCACGACGGTGCGCAGCGGCGAGCGGCCCGACGCCAGCCACACCGCCAGCGGCAGGCCGAACCCCATCGCCAGCAGCAGTGCCGAGCCCGAGCTGACCAAGGACAGCCCCACCGCGCGCAGCACCGCCGGCTGCTGCACCAGTGCTGGCAGCTCGCCCCACGGCGTGCGCACCAGCAGGCCGAGCAGCGGCAATGCGAACAGCAGCGCGGCGAGCAGCGCCACCGTCGCCAGCCCGGTGCGGGCGATGCGGCCGCGGCCGATCATGGCAGCACGAAGCCGTGTCGGCGCAGCAGCGCGCGCCCGGCCTCGCTGCGCACGAAGGCGACGAACGCTTCACCGCCGGCGCGATTGCCGCCGCGCGCGAGCACGGCGATCGGGTAGCTGGCGACGACGTTCTGCGCGCTCGCGATCGCCACGCCCTCGACGCCGTCGACCTTGGTGTCGGTGGCGTAGACGACGCCGGCATCGACCTCGCCGAGCTGCACCTTGCCGACGACCGCCTTGACGCTCGACTCGTCGGAGACCGAGCGCACGGTCAGCCGTTGCGCCAGCAGCGCCTGGCGCGCGTACTTGCCGGCCGGCACCTCCGGCGCGCACAACGCGACCTTCAGCTCGGGCCGCGCCAGGTCGGCGAGCCCGGCGATGCGCTTTGGGTTGCCGGCCCGCACGGCGATCGCGAGTTCGTTGCGCGCGAACTCCACCGGCGGCGCGGCGGTGACGCCGGCGTCGACGACCTTCTGCATGTTCGGCTGGTCGGCCGAAGCGAACACGTCGGCCGCCGCGCCTTCGCGCAGCTGCAGCGCCAGCTGCGGCGAGCCGGCCAGGTGCAGTTCGACCTTCTGGCCCGGATGCTGCTGCTCGTAGGCAGCCGCGATCGCCTGGAAGCTCGCCGTCAGCGACGCGGCGGCGAACACGCGGATCGGTGCCGTCGACGGCGCCGTGACGGTGGATTCGTTCGTGCGGCCGCAGGCCGCGAGCAGGCTGAGCAGAGTCGCGGCCGGAAGGAGGCGGGGGTGACGACTCGAGGAGTGCTCGTCGGTCATGACTTCGCCTTCTTGCCGGAACGCGCCCCACCGCCGTTGCCGCGCTGCTTCGCTTTGCGCGCGGGCCCGGCACCGAGCACCGCTTCGCTGGCTTCGTCGGCGTCGAGCGCCGTCACCGCCTCGGTGGCGAGCTCGACGACGACGTTCGTCGCCTTGACGACGGCGTAGGCCATGACGCCCGGCTGCAGCCGCAGGTTGTCGACCGACTCGCGCGTCACCAGCGCCACCAGGCGGAACGGCCCGCAGCGCAGTTCGACCTGCGCCGCGACCTTGTCGCGCACGACGCGGGTGACGATGCCGAGCAGGTGGTTGCGCGCCGACGACACCGAGCCGAACTCCGGGTCGTCGTCGATGCGTTCGGCCAGCTGCGCCAGCCGCGCGCCGTCGACGAGCCGTTGCCCGCCCTGCGTGCGCGTCGTGCGCAGCTTGCCGCTGTCGGCGAGTCGGCGGACGGTGTCGACGCTGACGCCGAGGATGCGCGCGGCGTGGCCGAGGCGATAGGCAACCATGCCGTGGTTCTAAGGGCCGGAACCTTGCATCTGCAAGGTCACCCCCCGACCGAAGCTGGCAGTGCTGCTCAGACCGCCGGGAACCACACCGGCCGCGGATCGTCCGGGTCGCCGTGGTAGTTGATCGTGACCTCGTCGCCGGGCGCGATCGGGCGCACGCAGGTGATCACCAGCAAGCGCGCCGCGGGCTCGATGCGGAACGCGGCGTTGGCCGGGCACGCGTGGTTGTAGAGCGATGCCCAGCCGAGTGCGCAGGCGTTGTGCGCGTAGTCCCACCAGAAGAAGTAGTCGTCGAGCAGCGTGCCGCGCAGCGCTTCGACCTGGCTGCGCGGCACCACCAGCACCGGCGCGCGTTCCAGCACGTCGCCAGCAGCGAAGGCGCGCTCGGCGAAGACGCCGCGGCCGCGGCCAGGGGATTCACGGACGATCAGACCGACGGGAGAGGACGGAGTGGGCAGGCTCTGCATGGTGTGGCGGCGCGGAAGCGAAGCACGCCGCCGCGGCGTCGTCGAGGTCGCACTCGCCCGCTTCCGCCGAGTCGTCAGAAACCGCCGCCAGCCCCCGTGCCGGCGCCGATCGCAGCCAGCCGCGGCTGGCCGAACCCGGGCAGCAGCACGACGAAGCCGGCGCCGCCGAGCGGCGAGTCCTCGCACCAGATCAGGCCGCCGAGCCGCGCCACGATCGCGCGGCTGGTCGCGAGCCCGAGGCCGGTGCCCTGCGGCTTGTCGGTCAGGTGGTCGCGCAGCTGGTGGAACTTCTCGAACACCGCGCGGCGGTCGTCCGGCGGCACGCCGGGGCCCGAGTCCTCGATGCGCAGCTCCCAGCCTTCGTCGCGCAAGCCCAGCCCGACGCGCACCCGACCGCCGGTCGGCGTGAACTTCACGGCGTTGTCCAGCAGGCTGGCTACGACCTGCTGCAGGCGCCGCGCATCCCCGAGCAGTGCCGGCGCTTCGCCGTGCAGTTCGAGCTGCAGGTCGATGCCGCGCTGGCCGGCGGCCGGCTGCATGCGCTGCACGCAGTCGCGGACGATGCCAGCACCGTCGACGGTGTCGTTGGCGAACTTCGCCTCGCCGCTCTCGAGCTGCAGGTAGTCGAACATCGCGTCGACGAGGTGGCTCAGCTGCAGCCCTTCCTCGTGGATGACGCGGACGAACTCGGGCCACTCCGCCGACTCGCCCGGCACCATGTTGCGCAGGATCTCGGCGTAGGCGCAGATGTTGGTCAGCGGCGTGCGCAGCTCGTGCGAGACGCTCGACAAGAAGCTGTCCTTGAGGCGCTGCAGCTCGTGCGCGCGCGTGCTGTCGACCAGCAGGAACACGCTGCCGAAGTCCTGGCCGGTGCGCCGCGACGTCGCCTCGACCGCGGTCAGGTCGTAGACCGCGTCGCGGCACGGGATCGCCGCGTAGCGGATCTGCGGCAGCTCGTCGGCGAGCACCGGCTGTTCGCGCAGCGCCTGCCACGCCTCGCGCGCGCGTTGGCCGAGCTCCGGCATCAACGCCTCCCACAAGAGCCGCCCTTGCGGGTCCTGCATCGGCATGCGCATCGCTCGCCGCGCCGCCGGATTGGCGAGCACCACCTCGCCCGCACCGTCGACGACGAGCACGCCTTCACGCAGCGCTTCGAGCACCGAGCGCGAACGTTCGTGCGCGAGCTCGAGCGACATCACCTGCGCCACCGCGTCGCGTTGCCCTTCGCTGCGCGCGGCACGCGCGACGACGTGCACCTTCTCCGCGGCTTCGGCCCGCACCGCGAGCCGTTCGATCGCCATCGCCAGCAGGCTCGCACTGACCATCAGCGCGGCGACCGGCGGCGGCAACGCGAACGCGAGTCCGATGGTGAACGCCACCAGCCCCACGCCGACGACGCGCAGCACCAGCCGGCGACGGTCCAACGCGAGCCGCGGCAGCGGCTCCGGTTCGGCGTTGGTTGCGACTGGGCGGCGCATTGCCCACGGTATCGAACGGCCGGGCGCGGGCCCTTGATCCTGGAGCGTGGCTGTAGCCCCTCCCGGGTGGCAGCCGATGAACGCGACTCGGAGGAACCGCATGCGCCTGCTCGAACTCTGCCTGCTGACTGCGCTGTCGCCCCAGGACCCGACCCCGGCTCCCACGGCCCAAGAAGCCCCGGCGGTGGTCGCACCAGCCCAGCCGACCGAACAGGGGACGCCGGCGGCCACCGCCGCCCCGGCGCCGACGCCCGTGACCGCCGCGCCGACCACGACCGAACCAGCCGCCACCGCGACGCCGACGCCTCCGCAGGATCCGGCCGCCGTCGTCGCCACGGCCGAACAGGCCGGCGACTCGTTCGACGGCGACGCGCTGGTGCGCGTCACCCACGGCGACGACGAGGCGCTCGCCAACCGCGCGGTCGCGGTGCTGGGCAAGGCGAAGAAGGGCGCCGGCTCGCCGTTCCTGCAGCAGATCGTCGCCAACGGCAAGCACGGCACGACGCGTGCGCTGGCGATGCAGGCGCTGGCCAAGGCACCCGAGGTCGGCATCACCTCGACGGCGATCGAAGCGCTCGGCGACAGCGACCGCCGCGTGCGCACGTTCGCGGCCGAGACGCTCGGCAAGCTGCGCCGTCCGGCGGCCGTCGAGCCGCTGCTGGCGGTGCTCGACCGCACGCGCACCGAGGCACAGCCCGGCGTCGCCACCGACGTGCAGGCGGCGCTGCTGGCGCTGCACGACCTCGGCGCCGCCGACAAGCTGCTGCGCGCCGCCACCGCGGTGCACGACGGCAAGGCCGAAGGGGCCGGCGAAGCGCTCGCGTTCTTCCTGCAGGAACGTTCGCACGGACTGCCGCGCAACGAGGAGCTGACGCTGCTGCTGGCGGTGCTCGGCCACCGCGAGCAACTGGTGCGGCGCTTCGCGATCGGCCGCCTCGCCGAACTCGGCGAGCGCAGCGCCGCGGTGGCACTCGAGAAGCGACTCGGCGTCGAGAACGACCAGCTGCGGCCGATGCTCGAAGCGGCGCTGCTGCAACTGCGGCACGACCCGCTGCAGCAGCCGACCGACGAGTTGGCGCTGGCCAAGGACAACGCGAAGAAGCTGTGGCACAAGGCGACCACCTGGTGGAACGCCGCGTCGCCGACCGAACAGGGCATCGCCGCCGGCACCCCGGTGGCGATGCTGCTGCTCGCCTGGCTGCTCGGCCGTCGACGCCGTGCGCAGGCAGCGGCCGAAGAAGCCGCGGCGATGGCGGCGATGGTCGCCCCGTCCGAGGAGTACGCCGACCAGGTCGCGGCCGAAGCCGCCGAACTGGTGGCGGCCGCCGAGGAAGTGGCGCAGCAGGACGCCGCGACCGGGGAGACGACCGGCGACGAGGCCTTCGTCGAAGCCGTCGACGCCGAACCGACCGAAGACGCGGAGGAGCCGGCGCGATCCGGCCGCTGATCTCGTGACGCCGCGCGTTGCCAACGGCTGGTGCGGCTTCGCGGCCGCAGCACTGGTGCTGGCGACCCTGCCTGCGCAGGCATCGCCATCGCCGACGCCGAACGGCACCGCCTCGCGCCTGACGTTCTCCCTGCACGCCGCGTTCGGCCCCGCCGCAGTTCGCGGCGCCTTGCCGGCGCTGGTGTGGCTCACCGAGGAGCTGCTGCCGTCGCGCGAAGAGTGGCCGACGGCGCTCGAACCCCAGCATGCCTACGCAGTCGCGTGGAGCGAACAGAGACTCCAGGTGCGCCGCACGGCGGTTCGCATCGGCGCCGACGTGACCGCCGCCGGCGCGTGCCAGTTCGGCGACGGCCCGTCGCTGCGCTTCCAGTGCCGCAGCGACGGCACCGAGGACTGGATCGTGCCGGCGGACTTCGCCATGCCCGAGAGCGTGCGCGAACGGCTGCGCGCACTCGACGCCGACGAACTCGACCAGCCGCGCACGCTGGCGCTCAGCGTGCTCGCCGGCCACCTCGCCGGCGGCCTCGCCGAAGGCGACCCGCGGGCCGAGCTCGTGCGCCTGGGCAGCAGCCTGTGCGGCGACGTCACCTGGCGGGCGACGCGCACCGCCGACGGCGGCCTGCACGTGCGCGGCCGTTCCGACGGTGGCCTGTTGCTGCCGGCACTGCTGCTGCTGCTCGCCGACGACGGCCACCACCGCGAAGACCCGCTGGCGCTGCGTGCGTTCGCCGCGCGCGACCACGAACGCACCGAGGCAGCGCGACAACTCGGCGTCGCCACGGACCAGGACACGGCGACGCTGCGCGCACTGCTGCATGCCGACGATCCGACGCGCCTCGCCGCGATCGACGCGCTGGTCCGCCGCGGCATCGCCGAGGAACTGCCGAACGTCGTCGCCGCCGCCGACGAGGACATGCCGATGGCTTCGCTCGCCGCCGCCGACGCGGTGCGCGCGTTGTGGCTGCAGGCGTCGCCGGGCACGCGCCAGCGCACCAGGCAGGCGCTGCGCCAGTCCGCGGTGATGCCGCTGCGCGCGATCGACCTCGACGCCCTGCCACGCGACGTGCCACCACCGCCGCCGACACCGGTCGACGCCACCGCCGACCGCCGCGTCGCCGCGCTGGTCTGGTTGGCCGTGTTCGCGATCGGGCTGCTGGTCGCCTGGCTGCGCGAACGTCATCGCCGCTGCCCGGCCACGGCCGACGCGCCTGCCTGAGCGCGCCGTTCGGCGGCAGCGGGGTCGCTATGCTCCGCGCCCCGCATGGCCCCACTCGCCCGCCGTCCCGCCGCGTTCGCGCTGCTCGCCTGCGCGCTGCTGTCGCTCGAGACCGCAGCGCAACGCCCATTGCCGCACCCGCTCGAGCGTTCGCGCGACTGGCAGGCCGCCGTCGCCGCCGGCACGCGCACCGCGGCAGGCAAGCCGGGCCCGCAGCACTGGACCGACTTCGCCAGCTACCAGATCGACGTCGAACTGGTCCCCGGCAGCGCCGAGGTGATCGGCCGCCAGCGCGCCACCTACCACAACCGCTCGCCGGAGCCGCTGCGCGAACTGCTGTTGCACCTGCGCCAGAACCTCTACACCGCCACCGCGGTGCGCAACGTGCCGGTGCAGATCACGGCCGGCATCGCCGTCGATCGCGTCGTCGTCGCCGGCCAACCGGTGGAGGCCAGCATCGACGGCACGCGCATGCTGGTGCCGCTGCCCGCGGCGCTGCCGCCGGACGGCAAGGTCGAGCTCGCGCTCGAGTTCTCGTTCGTGGTGCCCGAAGGCGAGGCGCCGCGCATGGGCCGCGAGGGGCGCGAGCTGTTCTTCCTCGGCTACTGGTATCCGCAGTTCGCGGTGCGCGACTGCGTGCGCGGCTGGGTCGTCGAGCCGTATCTCGGCGAGAGCGAGTTCTACATGCCGTACGCCGACTACGAGGTCGCGGTCACACTGCCGCAGGCCTGGCTGGTTGCCGCCACCGGCACGCTGCAGAACGCGGGCGACGTGCTGACCGACGCCAGCCGCGAGGCGCTGGCGAAGGCGGCGACGGCGAGCGAGACGGTGTCGATCGTCGGCAAGCGCGCGCTCGAACGCGGCGAAGCGACGCGCGCGGGCACCGACGGCAAGCTGGTCTGGCGCTTCCAGGCGAAGAACGTGCGCGACTTCGCGTTCGGCGCGTGCCCCACGTGGCGCTGGGACGCCAGCAGTGCCCTGGTCGGCGATCGCGACGGCGACGGCGCACCCGATCGCTGCCTCGTGCACACGTTCTATCGCCGGCCGAACGCCGCCTGGCGCCCGTCGTGCAAGTTCGCACAGCACACGATCGAGCACCTGTCGCAGTGGCTGACGCCGTATCCGTGGCCGCACGCCACCGTCGTCGAGGGCATCCTCGGCGGCGGCATGGAGTATCCGATGCTGACCTTGTGCGGCGACCAGCGCGTCGCGTTCGGCCAGCAGAGCCTGATCGCGCACGAACTGGCGCACATGTGGTTCCCGATGCTGGTCGGCAACGACGAGACGGCGTTCGGCTGGCAGGACGAAGGGCTCGTCGACTTCTACACCGAGCTGCTCGAGAGCGATTACTGGCAGCGCGACCGCACGAAGAAGGCGCCGTCGTCGATGCAGCAGTACGGGTTCTACGCGGCGGCGGGCCTCGACCGCGAGCCGATGCTGCGCCACGCCGACCACCTGCAGTTCCGCGAGAGCTATGGCTTCCTGAGCTACACGAAGCCGGCGGCGGTGCTGCAGCAGCTGGCGCGCTGGCTCGGCGAGGACAAGGTGCAGGCAGCGCTGCGCGACTACGCGACGGCGTGGCGCTTCGCGCATCCGACCCCCGAGGACTTCTTCGCCAGCATGAACCAGTCGCTCGGCCAGGACCTCGACTGGTATTGGAGCACGTGGTGGACGACGACGTGGACGCTCGACCACGCGGTCGGCGAGGTCCAGAACGGCGAGAACGGCGCCACCGTGGTGATCCGCGACGAGGGCCGCGCCCCGCACCCGGCGTTCGTGCGCGTGCGCTTCGCCGACGGCACCACGCAGGACGCCGAGGTGCCGGTCGGCACCTGGCTCGGTGGGGCGACGAGCGCGACGCTCACCTTCGGCAAGGCCGTGGTCGAGGTGACGATCGATCCCGAGCAGCGCACGCTCGACGTCGACCGCGGCGACAACCGCTGGGTGGCGAAGTGAACGCGCCGCCCCCACCTGCCACCGGCGCTGCGGCGCCGACGCCGCGCGGCTTCTGGCAGCACGTCGTCAGCAGCCTGCGCGGCGAGCAGCACGACTTCACCAAGGGCAGCCTGCACACGGCGATCCTGCTGCTGGCGGTGCCGATGGTGCTCGAGATGGCGCTCGAGTCGACGTTCGCGCTGGTCGACATCTGGTGGGTCAACAAGATCGACGACGGCTGGTTCGGCGCCACGCCGACCGCCGGTGCTGCGGTCGCCGCCGTCGGCGCCACCGAGGCGATGCTGTCGATCGTGTTCGCGGTGGCGATGGGCCTCGCGATGTCGGTGACGGCGCTGGTCGCGCGCCGCGTCGGCGAGAACGACCTGGCCGGCGCGTCGCTCGTCGGCGGCCAGGCGATCGGGCTCGGCCTCGTCGTCGGCGCCGTGCTCGGCCTGCCAGCACTGCTGTGGGCCCCCGAGCTGCTGTCGTTCATGACCGAAGGCAAGCAGGACGTCGTCGGCGTCGGCAGCGGCTACGCGCGCTGGGTGCTCGGCGGCAACGTCATCGTCACGCTGCTGTTCCTGCAGAACGCGATCTTCCGCGGTGCTGGCGATCCGATGCTGGCCTTGAAGACGCTGGCCGTCGCCAACGGCGTCAACCTGCTGCTCGACCCGTGCCTGATCTTCGGGCTCGGCCCGTTCCCGGCACTGGGCGTCACCGGCGCCGGCGTCGCCACCTGCATCGGCCGCAGCATCGCCGTCGTCTACCAGTTCTGGCTGCTGCGGCGCGGCCGCGGCCGCATCCGCCTCGACCGCCTGGTGCGCTTCGACGGCGCCCCGATCCGCCAGATCCTGTCGCTGTCGCTCGGCACCATCGGCCAGTTCCTGATCGGCACGACGAGCTGGGTCGCGCTGATGTGGATGGTCGGCAAGTTCGAGGCCGCGGTCGCCGCCGGCTACACGACCGGCATCCGCATCCTGATGTTCGCGCTGCTGCCGGCGTGGGGCATCAGCAACGCGGCGGCTACGCTGGTCGGCCAGAACCTCGGCGCCAAGCAACCCGAACGCGCCGAGCGCGCGGTGTGGCTGACCGGCCTCTACGCCATGGGCTTCCTGGCCGTCGTCACGCTGGTCATGGAAGTGCTGCCGCAGCCGATCGTCGCCGAGTTCACCCAGGATCCCGAGGTGCAGCGCCACGCGGTCGCGACGCTGCGCATCCTGGCGTCGGGCTACGTGTTCTACGGTTGGGGCATGGTCGGCATGCAGGCGTTCAACGGCGCTGGCGACACCCGGACGCCGACGTGGATCACGTTCTGGTGCTTCTGGGTGCTCGAACTCGGCCTCGCCGGCGTCGCCTCGTTCTGGCTCGGATTCGGCCCGCTCGGCGTGTTCTGGTCGATCCCGATCGGCGAGTCGGTGTTCGCGATCGCGGCGATGCTGCTGTTCCGCCGCGGCACCTGGAAGACGGTGCAGGTGTAGCGCGACTACACGACGACCATGACGTCGGACAGCGGCCGCCGCTGCATCGCCGCCAGCGGCACTTCGCACGCGTCGGCGGCGTAGCCGACCGGGATCAGCAGGAACGGGCGCTCGTGCGCCGGCCGGCCGAGGATCTCGCCGAGAAACGCCATCGGGCTCGGCGTGTGCGTCAGCGTCGCCAGCCCCGCCAGCTGTGCTGCCGCCAGGAACATGCCGCAGGCGAGCCCGACCGATTCCTTCAGGTAGTAGACCTGCCCACCGTCGTCGGTCTTCGTCAGCTGGAACACCACGACGAGCCACGGCGCCACCGTCAGGAACTCCTTGTGCTCGTCGGTGCCGAGCGGCTCGAGGTCGCGGCGCCATTCGTCGTTGGCGCGGCGAGAATAGAACTCGCGTTCCTCGGCTTCGGCGGCGGTGCGGATGCGCGCCTTCGTCGCCGGATCCTGCACGCAGACGAAGCGCCACGGCTGCTTGTTCGCGCCGCTCGGCGCGCTGTGGGCGCAGCGCACCAGCGCTTCGAGCAGCGCACGTTCGACCGGGCGATCGCTGAACTGGCGCACGCTGCGCCGCCGCCGCAGCGCCTGCTCGAACGACGCCACCGCGGTCGGAGCGTCGGGAGTGGGCACGTGGCGATCGGCGTACGGAACGAAGCGAGGGGCGGTCATCGTGCCATCGCACGCGCCCGCCCCTCGCTTCGTCAAGCCGCGATCGCCGCGGCCGACCGTTCGCTCACTGCACGTCGATGACCGTCGGCGTGCTCAGCTCGAAGCCGCTGCCACCCAGGCCAACCGCCTGGAACAGCACCTTGCCGGTCCACATCGGCGGGATCGCCATCGTCGGGAACGAGCCCCACGGGCCGAAGATCGGGCCCCAGCTGATCAGGTTCGGCGCGTAGAGATCCGGGAAGCACAGCAGCGAGAACGGGAAGGCCGGGAACGAGCCGGGCACCGTCGGCGGCACCAGTTCGATGAACACGATGCCGACCGGCCACTGCGAGCCGAAGTCGATCTGGTTGCTGCCGAACGGCGCGCCGAACGGGAACACGTTCATGACGTGCTGCTGCGGCTCGAGCACGTGGCGGTGCGGGCGGGCGAGGGCGAGGCCGTTGATCCAGCTCGGGGCGCCGGTGACCGCCGACGTCGGCCGGATGCCGACCTGCGGGCCGAACGTCGGGCCGCCGCCGCACGGCGTGCCGGTCGGGCCGCACAGCGTGTTCCAGATGTTGCCGCCGCCCTGCGTGGTCAGCAGGCTGGCACCGGTCATCGTCTCGGTGGCGAAGATCAAGGTCGGCACGACCAGGGCGATGCCCGTGCAGGTCGGGATCGTCACGAACGGCCCCGTCAGGTCGATCTCGAGCGCCTCGAGGTCGATGCCGATCGAGATGCAGCCGCCGAAGCGGTTGGTCACACCGGCGGCGACGACCATCGCGTCGACCTGGGCCTCGGTGTAGACGACGACCGCACTCGCCGGCAGCGCGTTGGCGATGCGCAGGTCGGGCGTGTAGGCCAGCGCCCCCGGCGGCACGCAGACGATGTCGCCGTCGCGCACCAACGTGCCGCCGCACAACATCGGGCAGAAGATGTCGGCGTCGAGCGAGAAGTAGACGCCGAAGTTCGGGCCGAACGCGATCGCGTCGACGTCGAGCGGCGTCGCCGGCGGCAGGCCGAGCGCGATGGCGAACTGCTCCTGCCGCATGAAGTGCTCGACCTGGCCGTCGCCGAGGCCGTTGCGCACGATGCGGGCGACGTCACCCGGGCGGAACGGCGTCGCGCTGATGTTGTTGCCCATCGGCGCCGTCACCGACCAGAACACGTCGCGCTGGTCGGTGCCACCGGCGGTCGTGACGGCGACCGGCGGCGCCAGGATGGCGTCGATCGGGCCGAACAACGTCGGATTCCAGTAGAGGCCGTCGGCGTTCTCGTCGCCGGCCATGGTGTGGAACGCGGTGCGCGGGGTCCACTTCTCGGCCGAGGTCGGGCAGGCGCCGAGCGAGTACTGGACGCTCGCCATCTCGTTCGGGCGCAGCGTCTGCAGCACGGTGCCGCCGCTGCCGGACAGCGTGGTCTCGGTGCTCGAGAAGGTCAGCAGCAGGTCCGGGCCCTGGGCGGTGAGGGACGCGGCCAAGAGGCTCGCGGAGAGGAGGAAGGCGGTGCGGGAGGTCATGGGTTCGTCGTCGGGTTCGGTTTCGTTGCTTGCCCTGGAAGGACCGTTCCGGCGGCCGCGCACGCGTTCGGCGCAGAAAATCCTGCGGACCACGGCCACCTGCCGAACGCGCGGCCGGAAACGCCGAACGGCCACCCCCACCTGCGTGGGAGCGGCCGTTCGCTTCGACCGGGCGGGGCCTTGCCCGCTCAGGTGACGTCGTTCAGTTGATGTCGATGACCGCGGGCGTGCTCAGCTCGAAGCCGCTGCCGCCGATGCCGACGCTCTGGAACAGCAGCTTGGTCGGCGGCAGCGCCGGCGGGATCGCCATCACCGGGAAGCTGCCGAACTGGCCGAACACCGGGCCGTAGGGGATCAGGTTGATCGTGTAGATGTCCGGGAAGCACAGCAGCGAGAACGGGAAGGCCGGCAGCGACTGCGGCACCGGCATGCCGACCAGTTCGACGAAGACGAAGTTGGCGGCGAACGGCGAGTTGTAGTCGACGCGGTTGGCACCCATCGGCGCGCCGAGCGGCACGTTCATCACGTGCTGCTGCGGCTCGAGCACGTGCGTGAAGGCGCGGCCGAACGCCAGCGCGTTGACGAAGCTCGGTGCGCCCATCGCGGCCGTCGCCGGGCGGATGCCCATCTGCGGGCCCATGGTGATGCCGCCGCACGGCATCGCCGCCGGGCCGCACAGGTGGTTGTAGATCTGGCCGCCGCCGGCCGTGGTCAGCAGGCCCGCCCCGGTCGTCGTCTCGACCGAGAACACGAAGTTCGGCGCCTGCAGCACGGCGCCGGCGCACGGCACGATCGTGCCGATGGCCCCGTTCCAGTCGAACTCGAGCGACTCGAGGTCGATGGCGACGTTGACGCAGTTGCCGAGGTGGTTGGCGACGCCGGCGTTGATCACCATCGCCTGGATCTGTGCCTCGGTGAACACGACCGTGGCGGAGTTCGGCACCACCGCCGCGACGCGGAAGTCCGGCGTCCAGGTGATCGCCCAGTCCGGCACGGCCACCACGTCGCCGTCGCGCACGAACGTCGGACCGCAGAACGTGTTCGCCGGGGTGTCCTGGTCGAGCGAGAAGAAGACGCCGAAGCCGGGCTGGAAGGTGATCGCGTCGATGTCGATCGGGGTGGCCAGCGGCAGGCCGAGCGCCTGGTTGAACTGCTCCTGGCGCATGAAGTACTCGACCTGGCCGTCGAGCACACCCTGCCGCACGATGCGGCCGACGTCGCCCGGCCGCAGGCTCGGCGCGCCGGCGACGGCCGGGCCCATGGCGACCTCGGGCGACCAGAACACCTCGCGCAGGTTGGTGCCGCCGACCGCCGTGGTCGAACCGAAGCCGACGCACAGCGCGTCGATGCGGCCGAACAGGAGGGGCGAGAACAGGAAGCCGTTGGCGTCCTCGTCGCCGGCCATCGTGTGGAAGGCCGTGCGCGGCGCCCACTTCTCGGCCGACGGATTGGCGCACGGGCCGTTGCTCCAGTCGAGGTAGGCGATCTCGTTCGGCAGCAGGCGCTGCAGCACGGTGCCGCCGCTCAGCGACAGCGTCTGCTCCTGCTGCGAGTAGGTGACCAGCATGTCGGGACCCTGTGCGGCGACGGCGGCGGCGAGCAGCAGGACGGGGAGGGCGCGGCGGTTCATGTTCGGTTCTCGGTAGGGTGGTGGTGTCTCTGCCCTGGAAGGACCGTCCGCGACGGATCGCACGCGCGCGGCGAAGAAATCCGCGGGTGGCCCCTCGGCGACTGTCGCCGGCACCGGCTCGGCGCTTCCCTACCGGCATGCGTCGCCACCCGTCGTCGTTGCTGATCCCGGCCGCCCTGCTCGTGTCCTGCGCGACCACCACCCCACCCGCACCGTGGCCCGCCGTCGGCACCGACGCGCTGACGCCAGCCCAGCAGGCGCAGTTCGGCAAGGCGCTCGCCGCCCGCGACGAACTCGGCAAGCGGCTGCTCGGCGCGTTGCAGCAGGCGCTGGCGAACGGGGCCCCGGCGGCGATCGCCGTCTGCAGCGAGCAGGCCCCCGGCATGGCCGCGGCGGTGTCGCAGCACCACGACGTGCGCATCGGCCGCACCGCGCAGCGCCGCCGCAACCCGGACAACGCGCCGCCCGCCTGGGTGCCGGCGCTGGCCGCCGACACGCCGGCCGGCCAGTTCGGCGGTCCCGGTGGCGAACTCGGCGTGCTGCTGCCGATCCCGACGATGCCGCTGTGCGTGCAGTGCCACGGCCCCACCGAGCAGCTGGCGCCCGGCGTCGCCGAGGCGCTGGCGCAGCGCTACCCGCACGACGCGGCGACCGGGTTCACGCCGGGGCAGACGCGCGGCTGGTTCTGGATCGAGGTGCCTGCCGCCGAGTGACCGGGTCGCCGGCCCCACCGGCGGCGAACCTGCGGTGGCCGACGCGAGCTCGCTTCGCCATGATGGCTCCGCGATGAGCGAGGAGCGACCGAAGCCCGGCAGCCTGCCCGATGAGCTCGAGGACGAGGTGCTGCGCATCCTCGAAGGCAGCGACGAAGAACGCGACCTGGCGCTGCGCGAACTGCTGGCCCGCAATCCGCAGCACAGCCGCACCGTGCGTTCGTGGCTGGCGTCGGCCGGCGTCGAGTTGCACGACACGGTCATCAGCGACCACGGCGGCCACGGCAGCCACGGCACCAGCGGCGGCAACGGCAACGGCATCGACGACAGCGGCGACGCGCTGCCGCTGCGCCTGGGCAACTACACGCTGACCCAGAAGCTCGGCCGCGGCGGCTTCGGCACCGTCTACCGCGCCGAACAGCAGGAGCCGATCCGCCGGATGGTCGCCGTCAAGGTGCTGAACCCGGGCATGGACTCGCGCGAGGTGCTGGCCCGCTTCGCCGCCGAACGCGAGGCGCTCAATCGCATGGACCACCCCGGCATCGCCCGCCTGCTCGATGCCGGCTCGACGCCGAAGGGCCGCCCGTACTTCGTCATGGAGCTGGTCGCCGGCCCGCCGCTGGCGAACCACTGCCGCAACCGGCGCGTGCCGCTGCGCACCCGCGTCCAGCTGTTCCTGCTGGTGCTCGACGCGATGCAGCACGCCCACCAGAAGGCGGTCGTGCACCGCGACCTCAGCTCCAACAACGTGCTGGTCGCCGAGATCGACGGCAAGCTGCAGCCGAAGGTCATCGACTTCGGCATCGCCAAGTCGCTGAGCAGCCCGCTGCTGCAGGGCGGCGCGATGACGTTCGCCGGCACGCTGATGGGCACGCCGGAGTTCATGAGCCCCGAGCAGGCCGCCGGCAGCGTCGACGACCTCGACACCCGCGCCGACGTCTACGCGCTGGGCGTGCAGCTCTACGAACTGCTCGCCGACCAACTGCCGATCCCCGGCGTCGTGCTGCGCGCGCAGGGCCTCGCCGGCATCGCCAACGTCGTGCGCAGCTACGTGCCCGCCCCGCCGAGCCAGGTGGCGCCGGCCGAGCGCCGGTCGATGCTGCGCGGCGACCTCGACGCCATCGTGCTGAAGGCGATCGCGAAGGTCCCCGACGAACGCTACGGCAGCGTCGCCGAGTTCGCCGCCGACCTGCGCGCGTTCCTCGCCGACCAACCGGTGCGCGTGTCGAGCCCGTCGCGCTGGACGCGCCTCGCGAAGTTCGTGCGCCGCAACCGCGCACAGACCGTGGCGGGTCTGCTGCTCACGGCCGGCGTCGTCGCCGCGTTCGCCGCGATCATGGCCGCGCGCGACGAAGCCCAGGACGCCGCCGCCGAAGCCGAACGCATGCGCATCGCCGTCGAGAAGCGCGCCGACGCCGGCTTCAACCTGCTCGCCGGCGAGGACCTCGTCGACCGCGCGCTCGCCGCCGAGTGCGCGCTGCCGCCGCCGTGGCCGCAGCACGAAGCGCTCTACGTGCAGTGGCTGCGCGACTACGAAGCGCCGATGCAGCGCCGCGCCGACGAGGTGGCGAAGGACCTGGCGACGCGGCAGCGGCTCGCCGCTTCGCCGCTCGACGACGCCGAGGAGCTGCAGGCGGTGGCGACGTCGCGCTACCTGCACCAGGCGCTGCAGCGCCTGCAGGGCCATCTGCAGCAGGAACTCGGCCTGAACGGCTGCCGCGCGCGCGTGCGGCGCCGGCTCGAGATGCTGCGTTCGCAGTTGGCCGACACCGACCCGCTGCACACGCAGGCGGCGTGGCAAGCGTGCAACGAGGCGCTGCGCAGCGAGCCGCGTCGCCGCCGCTACCGCAACCTGCGGCTGCGGCCGCAACCGGGCCTGGTGCCGCTCGGCCCCGATCCGCAGAGCGGCCTGCTGCTGTTCCTCGACCTGGCGACGCATCGCCCGGGCGCGCCGCTGCCGGTGCACGGCGACGGCCCGGCGCTCGGCCCGATCGACGCCGACTGCGGCATCGTGTTCGTGCTGGTGCCGCCCGACCTCGTGCACCTCGGCGCGCGCCGCGGCCAGCCCGGCACGTTCCGCAACGACGAGTTCGCGGTCGACGGCGAACTCGACGGCGGCAGCCTGACGATGGCGCCGTTCCTGCTGGCGCGCACCGAGATGACGCACGGCCAGTGGGCGCGGCTCGTCGACAAGCAGCCCGCCGACGATGCGAGCCTGCCGGTCACCGGCGTCGACCACTCGACGGCGCAGCAGTGGCTCGTGCGCTTCGGCATGACGCTGCCGACCGAAGCGCAGTGGGAGTACGCGTGCCGCGGCGGCACCGGCACCGCGTGGTGCGGCGGCCAGCAGCCGCAGGACGGCGAGCCGTTCGGCTGGCTGCACGAAGGCCCGATGTATCCGGGGCAGAAACGGCCGAACGGCTTCGGCCTGTTCGACCTGCACGGCAACGTCGCCGAATGGTGCCTCGACGAATGGTGGCCCTACCGCGAGTCGCGGCCGCGCGCGCACGACGGGTTGCGCGAGCCGCGCGACGCGGCGGCTGGTGCGGTGCCGGCGGCCGGGGAACGCGAACGCGTCGTGCGCGGCGGTTCGTGGATGAGCGGCGAACGCAGCACGCGCGCGACGGCGCGCGACTGGCGGCCGCCGGACTGGCGCGACAACGGCATCGGCGTGCGCCCGGCGCGGCTGCTGCAGCCCTAGACGGTCTGGATCGCGTCAGGAACCGCTGCGTGCGGTGCTGGCAGGCGTCGACACCGGGAACGCCGTCGACCACGGCGGGGCACCGAGCTGCTTGCGCGGCGGCGCCTGGTAGCGCACCACGCCGGTCTTGCCGTCCTTCTCGTGCACGGCGACCGCGGGCGCGTAGCCGAGTTCGACCGCGCGCAGGAACCAGCGCTTCGCTTCGGCCTCGTCCTTCGCGACGCCGCGGCCGAGCTGCAGCATGCACGCGAGGTAGTAGCAGCACTCGCCGTCCCCCGCTTCGGCGGCCGCGCGCATCGCCGGCGCGTGCGGAGCGAGGTCGAGCACGGCGCCGCCGGCGAGGCCGAGCCGCACGATGCCGCGCACGGCCCACGGATCGTCCTTCGCGAGCCGGTAGGCCGCCAACGCCTTGCCGGCGTCGACCGGCACCCCGCCGCCGGTCTCGAACACGAGCCCGACCAGCTGGGCGGCGCGGCCACCGCGCTGGGCGCGCCCGAGCACGTTCTGCAGCGCCGCGCCGTACTCTTCGTCGGAGCGGCGGCTGCCGCGATACAGGCCCAGCATCAGCATGTTCTCGTGCGCAGCCTCGCTGCCGCGCGCCATGCCGCGCCCGAACCAGTCCGCCGCCGACTTGATGCGCGTCTTCTCGGCCTCGGCGTCGACCTCACCGGCCATGCTGAGGATGCCGAGTTCGTTGTAGGCGTCGCCTTCGTGCCCGGCGGCGGCGTGCGAGCCGGCGACCATCACCAGCTTGCGCGCCGCGTCGTGCCGACCTTCCGCCTGCGCCTGCTTCCAGAAGGCGATCGAGTCGCCCGGATGCGGCGTGCGATCGAGCCCGTAGACGTAGCCCGTCGCCAGCAGCACGACGAACGTCGCCGCCCAGGCCGTCATGTGCGCGAGGTTGGTGCGCACCGGCGGACCCGCTTCCCAGCGCGCGTTCAGCCGGCCGAGCGCGCCGCTGCGCGCCATGCGATCGAGCCACTGCACGCAGCAGTTCAGGATCGGCACCGGATACAGCTTGGCGTAGAGCTCGGGCGCGCCGAGCCAGCCGAGCACTTCGAACACCACGATGTAGCCGAGCCCGTAGCCGAGGCCGAACAGCGTGCGGCCGACGTTGCTGCGCGGCGACGTCGACGGGTCGGTCATCAGCAGGTGCAGGCCGAGGAACGCCGCCGCCGGCAGGTTGGTGCTGGCGAACAGGTAGACGCCGGTCCACCACGTGTAGAGCAGGTTGACGGCGACCATCGCCAGCGCCGCCGCGAACGTCATCAGCGTCACGCGGAAGAACCACTGCACGACCATGCCGAGGCCGAACAGGAACAGGTAGATGCCCGGCACTTCGATCGTCGTCGCCAGTTCCTTGACCCAGGTCAGGTCGCTGGTGCCGGTCGCGATCAGCACCGTCGCCGCGCACGCGAGGCCGAAGCCCGACGGGTTGAACACGTGCGTGCGGCGGCCATCCTTCGTCCACTTCAGGAACTCCTTGCCGAGCAGGCCGAGGCTGACCATCGCGAACTGCCACGCGAACCAGTCGTCGCGGAACCAGATGAACAGGTTCGTGCTCAGCACGATCGGCGTCGGCCCCGAGGCGAGGCGCCACGGCCGGCCGCGCGTCCACGCCAGCAAGGCGTCGAAGGCGTAGAGGAACGCGAACTGCACCAGGATCAGCGGCGCCTGCGCGTAGATCGGCCGCACGCCGTCCGGCAGCTGCCAGTGGTAGCCCCAGAACAGGTAGAGGCAGATCTGCACGCTCGCCTGCACGTAGTGCTGCTTGATCGGCGGCAGCGTCTCGACCGCGAGCGTGCGCCCGGCCACCAGCAGCCCGAGGCGCCACAGCAGCAGCGCTCCCGGCACGGCGACGAACGTCCAGAACAGGTGCGCGTTCTGCTGCACGCGCATCGTCGAAAGCGGCAGGAAGCACAGCAGCGCCAGCAGCGTCGGCACGTGCACGAGCCACGCGGGGCCGGGGCGCGGCGTCGGCCAACCCGCTGCCGGCGGTGCTCCCGCCGACTGGGCCGCCGCTTGCCCACCCGCTTGCACGCCTGCTTGCACACCCGCTTGCGAACCGGTCGACGGGGACGGCGACGGGGCAGGCGGCGGAGCGACCTTGGTGCGTGCGGACTTCATCGGCGGGCCGTGCATGCTACCGCGTGGTTCGCCGGTGCGAGAATCCGGTGGCATCGCCCCGTCCGCCCCGGCGACACTCGACCGCGAATGTGCTCGATCCTCGCCATCCTCGACCTGCGTTCCGATCCCGCGGCCCTGCGCAGCCAGGCCCTCGAACTGTCCCGCCGCATGCGCCATCGCGGCCCCGACTGGTCCGGCGTCTGGGCCAACGACCGCGCGATCCTGGTGCACGAGCGCCTGGCCATCGTCGGCGTGGATTCGGGGGCGCAGCCGCTGCTGTCGCCGGACGGCATGCAGGTGCTGGCGGTCAACGGCGAGATCTACAACCACCGCACGCTGCGCGCCCCGCGTGAGGCGACCTACGCGTTCGCCACGCACAGCGACTGCGAGATCATCCTGCCGCTCTACCGCGAACGCGGCGCCGACTTCCTGAACGAGCTCGAGGGCATGTTCGCGTTCGTCCTGTGGGACGAACAGAAGCGCCGCTGGCTGATCGGCCGCGACCCGATCGGCATCGTGCCGCTCTACTGGGGCCGCGACGCCCACGGCAATCTCTACGTCGCCAGTGAACTGAAGGCGCTGGCGCCGGTCTGCACGCAGGCGCAGGAGTTCCCGCCGGGCCACTGGTGGATGTCGGGCGACGAGCAGCCGACGCGCTACTTCCACCCGCGCTGGCGCGACTACGCGGCGGTGAAGAACGGAGCGGCCGACCGCCAGGCGCTGCGCGCGGCGTTCGAACACTCGGTGCGCTCGCACATGATGAGCGACGTGCCGTACGGCGTGCTGCTGTCCGGCGGCCTCGACTCGTCGCTGGTCGCGGCGATCGCCAAGAAGTACGCGGCGCGGCGCGTCGAGGACGAAGGCAAGTCGGAGGCGTGGTGGCCGCAGCTGCACAGCTTCTCGGTCGGGTTGAAGGAGTCGCCGGACCTGAAGGCCGCGCGCGACGTCGCCGCCCACCTCGGCACCGTGCACCACGAGTTCCAGTTCACGGTGCAGGAAGGGCTCGACGCGCTCAGCGACGTGATCTTCCACATCGAGACCTACGACGTGACGTCGATCCGCGCGTCGACGCCGATGTACTTGATGGCGCGGCGCATCCGCGCGATGGGCATCAAGATGGTGCTCAGCGGCGAAGGCAGCGACGAACTGTTCGGCGGCTACCTCTACTTCCACAAGGCGCCGTCGGCCGAGGCACTGCACGAAGAGACGGTGCGCAAGCTCGACATGCTGCACCTCTACGACTGCCTGCGGGCGAACAAGTCGATGGCGGCGTGGGGCGTCGAAGCGCGCGTGCCGTTCCTCGACCGGACGTTCGTCGACGTGGCGATGACGCTGAACCCCGAGGTCAAGCTGTCGGGCAAGCAGCGCGGTCGTATCGAGAAGCAGTTCCTGCGCGAAGCGTTCGCCGGCTACCTGCCGGACGCGATCCTGTGGCGGCAGAAGGAACAGTTCAGCGACGGCGTCGGCTACTCGTGGATCGACTCGCTGAAGGCGCACGCGAACAAGACGGTCAGCGACGCCGACTTCGCCAACGCCAGGTTCCGCTTCCCGCACAACACGCCGGCGACGAAGGAGGCCTACTTCTATCGCACGATCTTCGAGCGCCACTTCCGGCAGCCCTGGGCGGCGCAGTGCGTGCCCGGCGGCCCGTCGGTGGCGTGCTCGACGGCGACGGCACTCGAGTGGGATCCGAGCCTGAAGAACATCGTCGACCCGTCCGGGCGCGCGGTGCAGTCGGTGCACGAGAAGGCGCTGTAGGCGCGAGCGCGGCGGGGCGCGTCAGGCACTCGCCTGCCGCAGCACGAGCAGGGATGCCTCGGCGTCCGCGACGAACCGCGCGATCGAAACGATCCCGGCCCGCAACACGGCCTCGACCTGGCTCGTCGTCGCATTGCCGACCACCAGCCAAACGACCTTCGGGGGAGCCCCACGCAAGAAGCTCCGCTGCTGGAAGTCGTCGTCCTTGCTGACGATCAGGAGCCCATTCCGGAGGGCATGCTCCCAAATCCGTTCGTCGCCAGCGCCGAGCAGCCCCAAGTGGCGAACGTGGGCGCTGCCGGGATAGACGTCCGCCAGCTTCGCAGGCAGCTTGTGGCTCAGGTTCTCGTCGAACAGCAGGGACGTCATCCGCCACCTAGGCCGCAGGCGGATCGATCAGCCGCCGTTCGCGCGCGGCGGCGAAGGCAAGCACCGCGCGCAGGTGGATGGGCTTGAGGTCGGGGAAGTCGCCGAGGATCTCTTCTTCACTCATCCCGCTGGCCATGTATTCCAGCACGTCGACGACGGTGATCCGCGTACCACGAATGCAGGGCTTGCCGCCGCGCACCTCGGGCGTCACCGTGATGTGGTCTTCGAATCGCATCCCAGGACCGTAGCAGAGCAGCTGCCGTCCCGCGACCGGCGCCCTACTCGAGCCCGAGCGCCCGGCGCACCGCCGAGCGATCCACCTTGCCGCCCGCGAAGTCGTCGAACGCGCGCGCCGGCGGCCGGATCATGTGCTTCGCAATGAACGGCGCGCCTTCCTCCGCGCCCTGCTGGCTGTCCTTGAAACAGCACTCCCACTCGATCGTCGCCCACCCTTCGTAGCCGTACTTCGTCAGCAGGCTGAAGATCGACGTGAAGTCGACCTGGCCGTCGCCCGTCGACCGGAACCTGCCCGCACGGTTCTGCCAGCCCTGGTAGCCGCCGTACACCCCCGTGCGCCCGTTCGGCCGGAACTCGGCGTCCTTCACGTGGAAGCACTTGATGCGCTCGTGGTAGAGCTCGATGTACTCCAGATAGTCGAGCTGCTGCAGCACGAAGTGGCTCGGGTCGTACAGCAAACACGCGCGCGCGTGCTGGTCGACGTGGTCGAGGAACGCTTCGTACGACGCGCCATCGTGCAGGTCCTCGCCGGGGTGCACTTCGAACGCGCAGTCCACCCCACAATCCTCGGCGTAGTCGAGGATCGGCCGCCAGCGGCGCGCCAGCTCCTTGAAGCCCTCCTCCACCAAGCCCGCCGGGCGCTGCGGCCACGGATAGACCGTGTGCCACATCAAGGCGCCGCTGAACGTCGGCATCGCCGTCAAGCCGAGGTGCTTGCTCGCCTGCAGGCACAGCTTCACCTGCTCGGTGCCGTAGCGGCACATCGCCTCGGCGGTGTTCACCTCCGGCGGCGCGAACACCTGGAACATCGACGCGTAGGCCGGGTGCACGGCGACCAGCTGGCCCTGCAGGTGCGTGCTGAGTTCGCTGATCTGCACCCCGGCGGCGGCGGCGGTGGCGCGCAGGTCGTCGCAATAGGCCTTGCTGGCGGCGGCCTTCTTCAGGTCCAGGCACCGCGGGTCCCACGACGGCACCTGCACGCCGGCATAGTCGAGGCCGGCGGCCCAACGGCACGCGGTGTCGAAGCGATGCAGCGGAGCCTGATCGCTCATGAACTGGGCGAGGAAGATGCCGGGACCTTTCATCATGGCGGTGTCGAGGGCGAGGCCGCGGCGGCGCCTTCCGACGTGGTGGCGACGGCCGCGGCAGGCGGCGCATCGTCGAGGCTGCCGGGCCTCGGCGCAACGCCGCAGCCGCCGCTGCCATCGCCACGGCAAGGCCGCGTCCAGACCATGCTGAACCCGCGCCGCCGCGGTGGCCGAGAAGGCGCAGCATGCGCGTCTCCCTTCGCATGCTGCTCGCCGCCGGCGCCTGCCTCGCGGCCACCGCCGGTTCGATCACATGGCTCGCGGTCGCCCGCGAACGCGCCCTGCGCACCGGCCATGTCACCGCGGCGGTGCGCATGCTCGCCGACCGCGAGGCCGCCGCCGTCGAAGAGCTGCTGGACCGCACGTTCGACGCCGCACTGGCCTTCCGCGACTGCCTGCAGGCCACCGTCGCCCGCCAGCCGGGCACCCTCGAGCGCCCGCAGGTCGACGCCATGCTACAGGAACTGCTGGCGCAGCGGCCGGAGGCGCTCGGCACCTATGTCTGCTTCGAGCCGAACGCGTTCGACGGCAAGGACGCCGAGTTCGTCGGCAAGCCCGGCACCGACCAGAGCGGCCGCTACATCCCCTACTGGAACCGCGGCGGCCCGAACCGCAGCGTGCGGCTCGAACCGCTGGTCGACTACGACAACCAGACGCGCGCCGCCGACGGCTCGCGCCCCGGCGACTACTACCTGCTGCCGAAGGAGACGGGCCGGGCGACGCTGATCGAACCCTACATCTACCCGATCGACGGCAAGCCGGTGCTGCTGACGTCGGCGGTGCTGCCGATCGCGAACTCCGAGCGCAAGGTCGTCGGCATGGCCGGCATCGACCTCGAACTGAGCACGCTGCAACAGACGATCGGCAAGGTCGATCTCGGCGAACTGCGCGGCAACCTGCACATCGTCACCGGCCGCGGCCTGCTGGCGGCGAGCAGCACCGAGGCCCCGCTCGGCAAGCCGCTCGAACTCACCGGCGATCTGGCCGGCCTCGCCGACGATCTCGGCACCGCCGAACTGCACGTCGAAGCCCGCGGCGACCACCTGCTGGCGACGGCGCCGATCCAGGTCGATGCCACCGGCCAACGCTGGACGCTGGTTCTCGACCTCGACCTCGCCGACGCGATGGCGCCGGTGACCGCCAGCGCCGTTCGTTCGGCCATGCTGGGCCTCGGCCTCGTGCTCGCCGGCATCGCGGTGTTGTGGCTGGTGACACGCACCGTGCTGCGCCCGCTGCAGCACGTCGCCCGGAGCCTCGACCGCATCGCCGACGGCGACGGCGACCTGACGCAGCGCCTCGACGCGGACGGCGACGACGAGATCGCGCACGTCGCGCGCGGCTTCAACGCGTTCGCCGCGAAGGTGCAGACGACCGTGCAGCGCCTGCTGCACGGCGTCGCCGCCGTCGACCGCGCCGCCACCGAGATCACCGGCGTCGGCACCAGCCTCGCCGACAGCGCGACCCGCCAGAAGCAGTCGGTCGACGACGCGCAGCAATCGGTGCACGGCGTGCGCACGCGCGCCGACGCCAACGCCAGCGCGGCCGAGAGCGCCGAGCAGCTGGTCGCCGAGAACAGCGCCGCGGCGACGATGGGCACGCAGACGATGCGGCAGCTCGGCGAGGCGATGGCGGCGATCCAACAAGGCAGCGCCGACATCACGCGCGTCATCAAGGTCATCGACGAGATCGCGTTCCAGACCAACCTGCTGGCGCTCAACGCCGCGGTCGAGGCGGCGCGCGCCGGCGACGCCGGCAAGGGCTTCGCGGTCGTCGCCGAGGAGGTGCGCAACCTGGCGCAGCGCAGTGCGCAGGCGGCGCGCGAGAGCAACCAGCTGGTGCAGCAGGCGAGCGAACGCGCCAGCCGCGGCGCCGAGGCGACGAAGGCGATCGACGGCGTGTTCACGCGCATCGTCGACCAGGCGACGCAGGTGCACACCCTGGTCTGCGACATCGCCACCGGTTCGAAGGACCAGCGCAGCGACCTCGGCCGCATCGGCGGCAACGTCGACCAGCTGCGCGAGGCGGCCAGCTCGACCGCGGCGATGGCGACGCAGCTGTGCGGCGGCACCGACAGCCTGCGCCGCCTGGTCGGCGAGCTGCGCACGACCGCCGGCACGTTCCGCGTCAGCGCGGGATCTTGACCCAGCCGCCGTCCTTCGCCGACTGCAGCGCCGCGTCGAGCACCGCCTGCACGGCGACGCCGTCGTCGAAGTTCGGCGCGAACTCGCTGCCGTCGTGCAGCGCCCGCACGAAGTCGGCGACGTGGTGCACGAACGTGTGCTCGTAGCCGACGATGTGCCCGTCCGGCCACCAGTTCGCCGCGTACGGGTGCACCGAGTCCATGCAGATCACCGTGCGGAAGCCCTGCGCGTCGCGCGGCTCGTCGACCAGGAACACCTCGAGTTCGTTCATGCGCTCGAGGTTCCAGCGGATCGACCCCTTCTCGCCGCTGATCTCGAGGCAGTTGTGGTTCTTCCGGCCCTGGGCCACGCGCGTCGCCTCGTAGCTGCCGATGGCGCCGCCCTGGAAGCGCGCCAGGAACAGGAACGCGTCGTCGACGTCGACCTTGGCCATGCCGCCGCGGCCGTCGGGGCGCTGCTTGGTGAACGTCTGCTGCACGCCGCACACCGACTCGAACTGCAGGCCGGTCAGCGCGCGCGTCAGGTCGACGAGGTGCGCGTTCAGGTCGCCGTGCGCGCCGCTGCCGCACGCCTTCTTGCTGGTGCGCCAGCTCGCGGGCACCGACGCGTCGGCGAGCCAGTCCTGCAGGTAGACGGCGCGCACCTGGCGGATCGCGCCGAGGTCGCCGCGCGCGATCATCTTCGCCGCCTGCGCCACCGCCGGAGCCCGGCGGTAGTTGTGCCACAGGCCGACGCGCACCTTCTGCTTCTTCGCCAGCGCCGCCATCTCCTTCGCCTGCGCCAGCGTCATCGCCAGCGGCTTCTCGCACAGCACGTGCTTCTTCGCGCGCAGCGCCGCCATCGCGATCTCATGGTGGCTGTCGTTCGGCGTCGCCACGTCGACTATGTGCACGGCGGGATCGGCGAGCACCGCGTCGAGGTCGGTGGTCGCGCGCAGGAAGCCGAGCTTCTGCGCCGCGGCCTCGGCGCGCTCCTGGTCGCGGCCGACGACGACGTACGGCACCACCGCGCGCGGCAGGTCGAAGAAGCGGTTGGCCTGGCGATAGGCGTTGCCGTGGGCGCGGCCCATGAAGGCGTGGCCCACCATGGCGATGTGGAGGGGCGGCAGGGACGAAGCGGTGGCTTGGTTGGCGACGGACGAGAGGCTCATGGCCGCGGCACGATAGGGCGCGCGCGCGCCATCGCCAGCCGCCGCTTCAGCGCGTGCCGCCGAACAGCACGCGCAGGTTGATGTCGTTCACGCCACTGGTCCCCCAGCCCAGGAACAGGTCGGGCACGCCGTCGCGGTTCCAGTCGCCGACGTCGACGGCGAGGTGGCTGTCGCGGTTGCCGAGGCGCTGCGGCGAGACGAAGCGCGGCCCGAGGAACTCACCGGCGCCGGCACCGAGGTAGCTCGCCACCGCCGTCGAACGGGCACCGCTGCCAGCGGTGAACTCGACCGCGACGACGACGTCCTCGTTGCCGTCGCCATTGACGTCGGCGAGCTGCAGGCGCGTCGGCAGGCCGACGGCCAGCGGCGACGGCGAGCCGAGCGCTTCGACGAAGTCGCCGACGACCACCTCGCCATCGGCGCCGATCGCCGACGTGTTGCGGAACAGGCGCAGCGACGCGTCGCCGCGGCTCGCCACCAACAAGTCGACGCGGCCGTCGCGGTCGAAGTCGGCGGCAGCCACCTCGGTCGGGTTGCTGCCGGCGAGCAGCACCTGGGGGCCGCCACTGGCCGCGGCCGCCACGAAGCGATCGTCGGCCGGCGAAGCCCCGGCGCTGCGTCGGTAGAACAGCACGTGGTTGCCGTCGAGACCGGACGCACCCGGAGTCGGCACCGCCAGCGCCAGTTCGAGCGCAGGCACGACGCCGGCCCCGGCCGCGGCGAAGTCGCCGAGCACGAAGCTCGCGGCACTCGCCGGCACGACGGTCAGCGCCGTCGGTTCGTGGAACGGGAACTCGCCGGCGACCGGCTCCGCCTTGCCGCGTAGCAGCGCGAGCCGTGCGATCTGGCCGGCCCCGACCTGGAAGCGCAACAGCGCGACGAGGTCGAGCCGCCCGTCGCCGTCGACGTCGGCGACGGCGAGGCGGGACGACGAAGACAACGGTGCCGCCGCCAGTTCGGGATCCCCGCCGACCAGCCCCAGCGACGCCGTGAGCGCATCCGGATCCTGCTGGTCCGGTCCGTTCTCGCGATGGCGCCACCAGCCGAGCCGCGCCTGCACGTCGGCGAACAACAGGCCGTCGATCGCACCTTCCGCCGCGGGCAGTCGCGTCAACGACGCGCCGAGCATGCCGGGGTGCACCATGGCCTTGCCGAGCCGCGGGAAGCCGCCGAAGCCGTCGTTGGCCACCAGCACGATCGCCTCGTTCGAGCCGGTGCGCGCATCGGCCGGACGCGCCAGTGCTAGGTCGCGCACGGCCCCAGCGCCGGCCACGCTGATGGCGTGGAAGTCGCCGCCGACGAGCCCCTGCACCGGGAAGGTCATGCGTTCGCCGGCATCGGGCGGCAGCAGCAGCAAGAGGGGCGTCGCGCCGGACGCCGCGACGAGGCGCGTCGACAAGCGCTTCTCGCGCACGCCATCGACCTCGGTCTCGTGCACGAGGAACACCGCCTTCGCTTCGCCCGCGGTCGCCGTCGCCGGGAACGCGGTGCCGAACAGCGCCGCGCGGATCTGCTTCGGCGACTCGGCGCCACCTTCGATCGCCTCGAGGATCGGCTCGACACCGCTGCTGCGGATGCGCAGCAGACCGAGCGACAGCAGCTGCGGCTCGTCGCGCATCGCCACCAGCAGCTCGATCGGCGGCACGCCGTCGAGGTCGGCGGCGAGGCTCCGGCCGATCGGTTCGGTCGGCGGCGAGTACGTGTCCTGGGCACTCGGCGCCGCGAACTGGCGCGCCGCCGTCTGCCGCAGCACGGTGATCGTCGGCTGCGTCGGCCCGCTGCCGAGGTCGCCAGGCCGCCCGGCCAGCACCAGCGCCAGCGACTGCAGCGCGCCGTCGGCGCAGGCGTGCAGACCGGCGGCCGGCGACACCGGATCGCGGGTGTAGGTCGGCACTTCGAAGTCGAGCGTCACGCCGGTGCCGAACGAGCCGTCGCCGAGGCCGTAGGCGACGTCGAGCTGGCCGGCGGTGCCGCTGACGACCACGAAGTCGACGAAGCCGTCGCCGTCGAGGTCGGCGAGTTCGCTGGCTTCGTAGGCCATCGCGCGCACGTCGATCGGCTGGGGCGCGGTGAACGCCGGCGCGCCGACCGCCGTCGGCCGCGCCAGCAGCACGTGCGGGCGCTGCGTCGGAGCGGCCGCGGGCCCGGGCACCAGCACCAGATCCGGCAGCAGGTCGCCGTCGCAGCGCGCGACGTGCACGCGCCAGCTGCCGGCCGGAGCCGTGCAACGATGCACGGCGCCGAGCGGCGGCAACGGCGCCGCCTGGCCGAGCACCAGGTGGTGCACGGCGATCCCGGCACCGGCGTTGACGACGAACAGGTCGGGCACGCCGTCGCCGTCGAAGTCGCCGACGCCGAGATCGCGCGGCAGGCGTTCGGCGGCGACCTCGGGATCGCCGATGCGCACCGGCGCCGCGAACCGCTGGAACATGCCGTTCTGCTGCGCCAGCAACAGCTGCAGGAAGCCGACGCCGCCCTGTTCGGTCAGCGCCGCGATGTCCGGGGCCGCGCTGTTGACGCCGCCACCGACGACGGCGCCGTCGAGCCGGATCGCCGCCACCGCCACCGGCAGGCGGTCGAGCACGGCGCCGCGCGGGCCGAAGAACGGGTCCGGGTTGGCGAACAGGAACTCGCGGCTGGCGACGACGCGCGCCTCGGTGGCGCCGAGGTCGACGTGCAGCACGATGTCGACCTGCCCCGGCCTGCCGTCGGGCGACGGCGGCATGGTGAACACCAGGCGGTCGGCGCCGGACGACGCGGCCCGCAAGTCGTCGGGCGGCAGCTCGGTGACGCGGCCGCCCTTCTCGAAGGTCAGGCGCACGGCGCCGAAGTCGAACGGTGCCGGCGACGTCCCGGTGGTGAAGTCGTGCGGCACCAGCGCGGTGCCGATCAGCGTCACCAGGCTGCCGCCGGTCGTCGGCCCTTGCCCCGGCAGCGCCAGCGCGATGTCGGGGCGATACCAGGCGTTGGTCACCGGCTCCGACGTGCCGGCGAGGCGATCGCGCACGCGCAGCTGCACCGGCCCAGGGAACGCGTTCCCTGGCACCACGGCGGCGACCGTCGGCGTGCCGTCGTCGGCGGTCGCCAGCGTCACCTGCGCCGCCAGGCGCTGCACCGACACGAAGCCGCCGCGCGCCGGATCGGGCGTGTCGACCAGCACGTCGACGGCGCCGGGATCGACGCTGCGCAGCCCGTCGACGCGCAGCACCACCTGTTCGCCGAGCGGCGACAGGAACCGTTCGGTGGCCCCCGCCGGCAACTGCAGCGACGCGCGCGGCGGCCGCACCAGCAGCACCGGCGCCGACGAACCGACCTTGCGGCCTTCGCTCCAGACGCTGAGTTCCGCCGGCAGGTCGGCGGCGACACCGGCGGCGGCGACGATCGGCGCCGTGTCCACCGCGAACGTGATCGCGGTGCCGTCGCCTTGCACCGCGGCCGTCGGCTGCGGCTGGTCGACGACGACGCCCGCCGCGGCGAGCCGCACCAGCAGGTTCGCCGACGCGCCGAGCCGGGCGTTGGTGACGACGACGGTGTGCGTCTTGCCGGCATCGGGCCGCAGCGGCAGGGTCAGGTCCGCCGGCACGCTGAGTTCGGGCGGCGGCGCCGCCCCGCCGTTGCCGCCGCCGGTCGAGGCGATGCCGGTGATGAGGCCGGCACCGCAGCCGCCGAGCACGAAGCACGACGCCAGCGACACGGCCAACGACGACGGCAGCCAGGAACGCGGGGAGAACGCGGGCATGCGAAGACGCGCAGTCTAGCGGTCGCCGCCGCCGGCGGGGCGCGCCGGCAGTCGCCGATCGCACCGGCGCCAACGCAGCAGCCCGGTGGTAAGAACGGCGCATGGCCACCCGCACCGACCTGCCACCGCCCGAACGCGCCGTGTTCTGCAACCGCACGTTGAACATGCGTTCGATCAAGGCGGTCGGCTTCGACATGGACTACACGCTGGTCCACTACGACGTGAAGGCCTGGGAGGCCCGCGCCTACTGGCACGTGCAGCAGCGCCTCGCCGAGCGCGGGCTGCCGGTGCAGGACCTGCAGTTCCACCCGGACCTGTTCGCGCGCGGGCTGATCCTCGACGTGCAGCTCGGCAACGTCGTCAAGGCGAACCGCTTCGGCTACGTCACGCAGGCTGCCCACGGCACCCGCCTCCTGCCACACGACGAGCAGCGCAAGACCTACAGCCAGGTCTGGGTCGACCTCAGCGACGACCGCTGGGTGTTCCTGAACACGCTGTTCTCGCTGTCGGAGTCGTGCCTCTACGGCCAGCTGGTCGACCTGCTAGACCAGAAGCGGCTCGCCCCCGGCCTCGACTACCGCACGCTCTACACGCTGGTCGGCGATTGCATGAACGCCGCCCACCTCGAGGGCCAGCTGAAGGCCGAGATCATCAACACGCCCGAACGCTTCGTCGACCTCGACCCCGACCTGGTGCCGGCCCTGCGCGACCTGAAGCACGCCGGCAAGAAGCTGTTCCTCGCCACCAACTCGGAGTGGCACTACACGCAGCCGATGATGTCGTTCGTGTTCGACCGCTGGCTCGGCGGCAAGGCCGGCGCGTGGCGCGACCTGTTCGACCTGGTCATCGTGCAGGCGAAGAAGCCGGCGTTCTTCGAGAAGACGGCCCCGTTCGTCGAGGTGCTCGACGACCAGGGCCACGAACGGCCGCTGCAGGGCTCGCTGCGTCGCTCCGTGATCTACCGCGGCGGCAACGCCGAGGCGGTGCAGCGCCACTTCGCACTCGACGGCTCGGAGATCCTCTACGTCGGCGACCACGTCTACGCCGACGTGCACGTCTCCAGCCAGATCCGCCGCTGGCGCACGGCGCTGGTGCTGCGCGAGCTCGAGGCCGAAGTGCAGGCCGAGCACGCGTTCACCGCCGAGCAGCGCGAACTGGAATCGCTGCTGCGCGACAAGGAACGGCTCGACAGCGAACAGGCGATGCTGCGCGTGCTGCTGCAGCGGCACGAGCACGGCGATCCGACGCCGACCGCTTCGCCGCTGTCGCCGTCGCAAGCGCAGGAGCGGCTGCGTTCGCTGCGCAGCGAGAGCGAAGCGCTCGACGCACGCATCGTGCCGCTGACACAGAAGGCAGCACAGCTCGGCCATCCGGTGTGGGGCCCGTCGATGCGGGCCGGCGGCGACAAGAGCCGCCTCGCGCGCCAGATCGAACGCCACGCCGACGTCTACACGTCGCGCGTGTCGAACTTCGTGCACCTGACGCCGTTCGGCTACCTGCGTGCGCACCGCGGGACGTTGCCGCACGATCCGCTGCGGTGAGGGGCAGCGGACTCGCTCGCAGCCACTTCCTCGCAGGACTCCCGGCCGCGAGGCATTGACCGCACCGACAAGTGATGGAGACTCCCGCGTAGCTGGGATGCGGAAGCAGATGCGCAACAGATCTCGAACCACCAGAGCCATCGCCATCGCAGCGTTGGGTGCCCTGGTGATCGTGCTCGCGACTTACGCGGCGCAGAAGGAGATCGTGCCAGCAGCCTTCGAGGCCCCGAGCAAGGCTCCAGCGGACGCGCCACCGGTCCCTGCGACTTCTTCGCCTCGCGCGATCCAGGAAGACGTCGGGCAAAGGTCCTCGGCAAAAGAAACGGCATCACCGAGACCGCAATCGCCAGCCGCCAAGTCCAGCAGCCTCGAGGCCCCGTCGGACGTGGTCAAGGCCCGCGTCCGATCGGCGATCGAGATGGAGCTTCGGGTTTTGCGACCCCAGCTGGAGCGATCGACGGCCGACGCGGGCATCGGCACGAAGGAGTACCTTCAGTTCCTGCAGGATCGGCTGAGGCTCGAGGAACGAGAGCGGGCGCTGGAGTCCCTGGCAGAAGGGCGAGCGCGCATCGTCCAGGGCGACGACCTGCACCAGCCGGTGTTCGGGGAAGGATGGCCCCAACTGGTTTGGAACGTCGCTGGAGAGGATGGCCCAGCATGGGTGGCCCTGCCGATCCCCAAGGATCTCACGACCATGCACAACCGGATCGAGGAGACCAAGTCCAACCTGGCCGACGAGATCATCCACCAACACAATCGCCTCCGCTCAGAGGAGCGCAATGCGCTGAAGGTCGCCTACATGACGGGCAAGCCTTGGCTCGTCGAAGGGTTGCTGGTGATGCAGCTGCAGAGCCGATTCGAGTATGCCCCGGACTCGAACCTGCTCCGACGACGCACTCCCAGATAGCTCCGTCCCAACGTTGCTGCCCGCCCCGGGTGCGACGACAACCTCACCGGCGGAACACGCCGCCGCCGAGCGTGCCCACGAACGCGTAGCCACTGCTGCCCTGCACGGCCACACACTGCACCGCCTGCGGCGACAGGCCGGCCGTCAGGTAGCTCCACTGGTCGCCACGGTTGTCGCTGACGTAGACGCCGGCGAAGCGCCCGTCGTCGCTGTCGCCCGGGCTCACCGCATAGACGCGCTGCGAGCCCGGCACCGTCGCGATCCTGGTGATCGTGTCCGCGTTCATGCCGGTGTTGCGGCGCTGCCAGTTGTCGGCGCCGTTCAGCGAGCGATAGACCGAGTCCTGCACCGTGCCGACGTACAGCGTCTGCGGCGTCGTCGGGTCGATCCACACGCACTCGAGCACGGTGACGTTCAGGCCGGTGTTGGCGCCGGTCCACGTCGAGCCGCCATCCGTCGAACGGAACAGCCCGTTGCGCGTCGCCGCGTAGACGCGCGCGCTGTCGCTCGGGTCGACGGCGAGGCCGCGCACGTCGAGGTTGGCGAGACCGCTGTTCACCGCGGTCCACGTGCCACCGCCGTCGAGCGAACGGAACACGCCGCCGGTCGCGGTGCCGGCGAAGACCGTCAGCGGGTTGTCGGTGTCGGTCGCGAGTGCCTGCACCTCGAGGTCGGTGAGGCCGCTGTTGACCGCGGTCCACGTGGCGCCGGCGTCGTTGGTCGTGAACACGCCGCCGCCGCCGGTGCCGGCCCAGGCGACGCTCGCCGAACTGACCGACGGCGCGATCGCCTGCACCTCCCAGCGCGACAGGCCGCTGCGCGACAGCGTCCAGGTGGCGCCCGCATCGGTGCTGCGCGCGACGCCGTTGCCGGTCGCCGCCCACAGCGTGTCGGCCGCGGTCGGCGCGAACGCGAGGTCGAGCACCGTGCCGCCGGCGAGCCCGCTGCTGCTGCCTGCGAACGTGCTGCCGCTGTCGGTCGACAGCAGCACACCACCGCCGCTCGAAGCCGCGAGCAGGCGCGACGCCGTGGCGTTGTCGACCAGCACCGCCGCCAGGTCGCGCTGGGCGAGGCCGCTGTTGCGCGCCGTCCAGGTGGCGCCGCGGTCGCTCGACGCATAGAGGCCACCGCCGGCGAGCACCGCGTACCAGTTCGTCGTGGTCACCGGATCGATGGCCGCATGGGTGATGCGGAACAGGCTCGGAATGCCCGTTCCCGGCGTCCACGTGCTGCCGCCGTTGCCACTGGTGAACACGCCGCCGGCGGCGCCGACCGCACCGACGCGCAGCGGATCGGCGGGATCGATGACGAGGGCCGCGACGTCGGCCGGGCCGACGCCGGTCGCGGCCCACGACGAGCCGGAGTTCGACGTCGCGAACACGCCGCTGTCGGTGCCCGCGTAGAGCGTGCCCGGACTGCTCGGCACGATCGCGATCGCCTTGACGTCGACGTCGGTCAAGCCGGTCGCGCGCCGCGACCACGAGTCGCCGCTGTTGTTGCTGCGGAACACGCCGTTGTCGGTCGCCGCGTAGAGCGTCGCCGGCGTCACCGGATCGATCGCCAGGCCATGCACGTCGGTGTCGAGGCCGTTGTTGACCGCGGTCCAGGAGGCGCCGCCGTCGCTGCTGCGGTAGACGCCGCCGCGCAGCAACCGGCGTAGACGATCGCCGGGTTGCTCGGATCGACGGCCAGCGCGCGCACCGCGGCGCGGCCGCCGAGCGGCACGATCACCGCGTCCGGCAGGCCGCTGCGCACGGCCGTCCAGGTGGCGCCGCGGTCGGTGCTGCGGAACACACCCTGCGACGACGTGCCGGCGAACACGGTGCCGGAGCTGCCTTGTGCGAGGCAGGTGACGTCGCCGCCGTCGAGGCCGCTGGCGCTGGTGCCGAAGTCGCCGCTGCCAGCACCACCCCCACCACCGCCGCCGCCACCGCAGGCGGCGACCAGCAGGCAAGCGGCAGCGACCGACGACGACGCAACGCGGCGAGGAGTGCTCATGGCGGGATACCCGCGGGGCTATCGACGGCGACCGGCGCGCCGTTGAGCGGGGCCGATCCCGGAGCGGGACGGGCCAGGAACGAGACCGGTGCCGCGCTGCGTTCGCCGCAGCAACCGCCGGGCAACATCCCGGGCGAAGCGCCGCCGTGTCGCCGTCGATCGTGCGGGTATCCTCGGCGCCCCGCGCGGCACGGTGCCGCGCGCAACGGAGAACCCACACACATGCTGACCAACCTGCTCGCACCCTTGTGCCTCCTGGCACCTCAGGGTCCGCAGTTCGCCGAACCGGTGCGCATCCGCGCCGGCGAAGACTTCGTCAAGGTCGAAGCCCCTGGCTTCGCCGCGCCCGCCATCCACGACGTCGACGGCGACGGCGTGCTCGACCTCGTCGTCGGGCAATTCAACAAGGGCAAGATCGCCGTCTACAAGGGCACGGGCAAAGGCGCCTACGCCGCGCGCACGTGGCTGCAGGCCGACGGTGCGAACGCCGAGATCCCCGGCGTCTGGTGATGCACGTCCTCGACTCCACAGTTCGTGGAGCTCAACGGTGACGGGCTGATCGACGTTCTCTCCGGCTCGTATTCGCGCCAGGACGAGGACATGGCAGGACTGTTCCAGGTCCTGTACGGCAAGAAGGGCGGCGGCTTCGGCAAGCCCGAGGTCTTGTCTGGCAGCGACGGCCAACCGCTGATCCTGCCCAAGCAGAAGGACGGCGAAGACGACGGCGTCACCGACGCCATCTGCACCCGACCGACCGCAGTCGACCTCGACGGCGACGGCAAGCTCGACATCGTGTCGGGCAACTTCCGCGGCACGTTCGGCTTCTTCCGCGGCGAAGGCGGCGGCAAGTTCACGCCGAAGGTCGAATGGCTGCAAGGCGACGGCGGCAAGCTGGCCGTCGACAGCCACGGCGATCCGTTCTTCGTCGACCACGACGGCGACGGCGACCTCGACCTGTGGAGCGGCTCCGCGCAAGGCGGCGTGTTCCTGTTCGAGAACGTCGGCAGCAAGACGGCGCCGAAGTGGGGCGCGCGCAAGACGATCGTCGAGCCGAAGGGCCACACGCCGATCGCCGACGACGACCACGTGCCGGAGTTCGGCGACGCGCACCTGAAGGCGCCGCAGAGCGACACACGCGTCTGGCTCGCCGACGTCGACGGCGACAAGAAGCTCGACCTGCTGGTCGGCGACACCGCGCGGCTGATGCACGTCGCGAAGGGCGTCGACGAGAAGACCGCGCGCGAGAAGTTCGTCGCCTGGCAGAAGAAGCAGAAGGAGTTCTTCGCCGCGAGTCAGCCCGAGGGCGAAGAGGGCATGAAGAAGTGGCAGGAGGGCTACGAAGCGCTCGAGAAGGAGCGCGAGCAGTTCGCCAAGGAAGAGTCGACCGGCTTCGTCTGGTTGTTCCGCGGCAAGTGACGTCGGGCGTGCGCCGCTGCGACCACGCGGTCGCGGCGGCGCCAGAGTCCGCTCACCACAACAGCCGCAGCGTTCGCTGCACGTGCTGCACGAGGCGCTTCGGTATGCCGAGCTCGGCGGCCAGCGCGCCCCAGCCCGCGAACGCCGCGACCACTTCGTCGAGCAGACGCCGTTCGCGGCCGCGCGGCAGGCCGGCGTGGTCGGCGAGTTCCTTCAGGTCCGCCAGCGTGAAGTCGCCGGTCTTGCCGGCGATCGACAGCTGGTGGCGCCGCGTGAAGTCGCTGCCTTCGGCGTGGCACAGGTCGTAGGCCGGGGCGATGTCCCAGCGGCCGCGACGGTCCATCAGGAACGCGAAGTTCTTCACGTGGTCGTCCTGGTTGCAGCCGACCAGGTTGAACAGCACGCGGCGGAACTGCTGCTCCATCGACGCCGGCGGCACGGCGAGCTGCTTCATCGTCAGGAACAGCTGCTCGTACGAGTACGCCCCGCTCTCGTAGTAGTCGTAGTGCGCGAGCGCCGCGAACGTCTGCACGAAGCGCTTGCCGCCGTCCGCATCGCGATCGAAGCGCCGCGTCATGAAGTGGCTGCGGCCGTTCTCTTGCAGCAGCCGGCACTCGGCCATCTGCACGCCGCAGCGCTGCGCGATCTGCGCGTAGCTGTACTCGAGCAGCCCGTAGCCCTTCGGGTCGGCGATGCCCCAGTCGCCGCTGAAGGCGACGCCGTCGAACTTGATCAGCCAGTGCTCGAAGCCCGGCGGCAGCTTCGTCTGCCCCGAGCGCACCTGCTTGCTGGTCGGATCGAACGCGATCACCGCCTTGGCGCGGGCGCCGCCGGCCGACGTGCCGACGCTGAGGATGTCGAGCAGCGCCTGCTCGCCGTTCGCGCCGTCGAGCACGGCCGACAGCTTGTCCTTCTCGGCGAACGCCATCGACGCCAGTTCGACCAGTTCGGCGACTTCGAGCGGCCGGTCGGCGAGTTCGCCGGTGCTCGTCGCCGGCTCGAACTCGAGCGCGCCCATGCCGCGCGTGCCGGTGTAGCACAGGCGATCGACGGCGTGGAACTGGTCCGGCGTGCGGCCGGTGCGCGCCAGCCAAACGTCGATCAGGCGGTTGCCGTACTTGTCGGGCAGGCTGTCGGCGAGCAGCCCAGGCAGACCGTGGAACGAGCGGGGCTCGAGTTCGCGGAACTGGTAGATGCGGCGCGCGACCACCGGCATCTGCAGCGGCGCCACCTCGATGCCGGCGGCGGCGAACTCCGGGTCGTACTCGAAGCGCGCGAAGCGTTCGCCGCGGTCCATCGACACGTAGCCGATCGGCGTGCCCCACAGACGCACGGTCGCGGTCGTCATCGGCGCTGGTCTCCCCAGACGAAGCCCGGCGCGTCGTCGCGCGGCAGCGTGTTCGGATCCGCGGGGCCGCCGCGCGGCGGAGTCTTCGGCCGCGCGTTCGCGGCCGTCCGGCCCGCGCGCTTGCCCTTCACCTCGGCCAGCGGCGAACGCAGGTCTTCGGGCAGCAGCTGGTCGAGCGCCGCATCCTGGTGCAGCGCCAACAACAGTCGCGCCCACGAGCCGAACTTGCCGTCCTTGCCGTCTTCGAGGCGCCGCAGGGTCGCGACCCCGACGCCCGCCGCCGCGGCGAGCTGCTCCTGGCTCAGCCCCTGTTGCTTGCGCAGGCGGGCGAGCCGCTGGCCGAGTTCCTTCAGCACCTGGATCGTGGGCGTCAGCGTCTGGATCTTCATGCGATCACGAACGATCGAAAATGCGCCTTCCAGCGCAAGGATCGATCACTTGTAAGCGATTCCTTGAGCCAACACCAGCCAGGCTCCGGACCGCTTGCCGATCACGAACGATCGGAAACCCGCCGGAAAGGCCTGGAATCGATCACTTGCGATCCCTCGCTGGAGCCGGCCGCCGCGTCGCTGCGACCCCTGCCACCGAACCCTCGTCGCCACCGAAGCTTGCGAACGCCCGCTGCAGCGCGCTCTGGTAGCCCTGGCGCCGGCTCAGGCGCCACAGCCGCCGCGTCAGGTCGAGCCCGTCGACGCGGAGGCGCACGAACGTGCCGCTCGCCAGTTCGGCGCGGATCGCCAGCGTCGACAAGCAGCCGACGCCGAGCCCGGCGCGCACCGCCGCCTTCACCGCCTCGCTGTGGCCCATCGTCACCGCCGGCGCCACCTGCTGCTCGTGAGCGCGCAGCGCCGCCTCGAACACCGCGCGCGTGCCGGAGCCGGCTTCGCGCGACACCCAGCGCAGCGCCGCCAGGTCGCCGACGGCGAGCCGGCGCCGCCGCTTCGCCAGCGGGTCGCCCTTGCGCACGAACACCGCCAGCTCGTCGACGCGCCACGGCACCGCCACCAGTTCCGCCCGCTGCGACGGGCCCTCGATGAAGCCGAGGTCGAGGGCGCGCGCGACCAGCTTGTCCTCGATCGCGGCGCTGTTGCCGATCTCGAGGTCGACGTCGACGCCGTCGTGGGCCGCGGCGAAGCGCGCGATCTGCTCCGGCAGCAGGTACATGCCGATCGTCGAACTGGCGCCGACGCGCAGCCGGCCGCGCACCTCGCGGTCGCCGCGGAAGCCGCGCTGCAGGTCGTGCGCCCGCTGCAGCAGGTCGGCCGCTTCCTCCTGCAGCCGTCGGCCGCGCGCGTTGCGCACGATGCGGCGCCCCTCGCGGTCGAACAGCGGCCCGCCGAGCTGCGCGGTCAGTTCGGCCAGTGCCGCACTGACCGCCGACTGCGACAGGTGCAGTTCCTTCGCGGCTTCGGTGACGTGTTCGGTGCGGGCGACGGCGAGGAAGATCTCGAGCTGGCGCAGGGTGATCATCGATCGCGTCGATCGTAGCGATCGAAACGTTCCGTTGGATGGAACGGTTGGAGCTGGGCAACGTGGGCGGCGTGAACCTCCCCCAGCACCTCACCGCCGTCGAACGCCTCGGCCCCGGCCTCGCCGTCGTCGCGGCGCTGGCGCTCGGCGCCGAACTGCTGGCCGGGGCACTCGTCGCGGCCGGGATCGCGATCGAACCGACGCTGCTGGCGCTGCTGCTCGGCCTCGCCACGGCACAGTTGGGGACACCCACCGCGCGCTGCACTCCCGGCATCCTCTGGGCTTCGCGCCCGCTGCTGCGCTTCGGCGTCGTGCTATCCGGCTGGCGCCTCGGTCTCGTGCCGTTCGCGACGCTCGGCCTCGGCGACCTGCTCGGCACCGCGGCGCTGGTCGCGGCGACGCTGCTGTGCGGCCGCTGGCTCGCGCGCGCCCTCGGCGTCGACCGCGACCTCGGGCTGCTGCTCGCCGCCGGCCACGCGATCTGCGGCGCCTCGGCGATCGTCGCCGCCGACGCCGCCGCCAGGAACCACGCGCGCTCGGTGCCGGCGGCGATCGTGCTGGTGACGCTCGCCGGCACGCTTGTGCTGCTGGTGCTGCCGCCGCTCGCGCACGAACTCGGGCTGTCGCCGGCGACCACCGGCATCTGGGCCGGCGGCTGCCTGCACGAGGTGGCGCAGGCACTCGCCGCCGGCGAAGCGCTCGGCGACGAAGGCAGTGCGATGGCGACGCTGTTCAAGCTGGCGCGCGTGCTGTTCCTGTTGCCGCTCGTGCTGCTGCTGCCGCGGCTCCAACACCGCACCGCCGCGAACCTGCAGCCCGAAGCGAACGACCGCACGGCTCGCCCGCCGCTGCCGTGGTTCGTCGCCGCGTTCGCCCTGGTCGGCGGCCTCGCCGCCGCCGGCCTCGTGCCCGATGCGCTGGTGCCGGCGCTGCGCACCAGCCAGGGCATGCTGATGCTGCTGGCGATGGCGGCGCTCGGCCTGCAGGCGCCGCTGCGCGAACTGCGCACCGTCGGCTGGCGCCCGCTGCTGCTGACCGCGCTGCTGACGCTGTTCGTCGGCGCCGCCGGCCTCGCGCTGGCGCTCGCGGCGTGAACGGTCAGCGCGGCGCGTTCGCCGGTTCTCGCTTCGCCGGCGCCACCGGCTTCGCAGCTTCCACCGGCTTCGCAGGTTCCACCGGCTTCGCCGGCACCACCTCGATCAACCGCAGCACGTCGGCCGCGCGCGTCGCCGCGTGCTGCACGAGGTACGTCGCCAACGGCATCGGCGGCGCCACATCGCCCGCCGCCGCCGGTTCGCCGGCCTCTTCGGGCTCTTCGAGCTGCGCCTTGATCGAAGCGACGTGGCCGATCGTGTTGCCGCAGGCGTCGAGCACCGCCGAACCACTCGAGCCCGGCGCCCAGTCGGCACCGACCTCGACGACGACGACGCGTTCGCCGCCACCGTCGAGCGGCGGCGCCTGCACGAAGCGATGCACGATGCCCGAGCTGAACACGCCGCGCGCGCCCATCGGATCGCTGAACACCCAGCAGGTCTCGCCGGGCACGACGTCGACGCGCAGCGGCAGCGGCTCCGCCTTCCTTGCACCGGTGCGCAGGATGGCGACGTCGGTGCGCGCGTCGGCCGCCAGCACTTCGTGCACCGGGAACACATGGCCGTCGTCGTCGGCGCAGACGAGCCACGCTTCCTTCATGTCGCGGTCGTCGGGCAGCACCACGTGATGGCAGGTGGCGACGATGCCGTCGGCGGCGATCGCGTAGCCGCCGGCGAGGTTGAGGTGCCAGTCGCTGCAGTGCTTGCACTGGTACAGGTGCCCGACGCGCACGTAGGCCGAACGTGCGCGCCGCCACGCCTCCGGCCCGGTCAGCGGCTTCGTCGCCGCCGGCGGCAGCACCAGCGCGCACTTCGTCCGCGCCAGCTGCTCCTTCACCACCTTGCCGTCCAGCAGCTTGCCGGCCTCCTTCAGCACCAGCGCCGCCTGCTGCAGCGCCTTCTCCTCGCGCGACGGCTCGTCGCCCTCGCTGTCCTCGTAGACCGGCACGCCGGGCGCCTGCGCAGGCACCGCCGCCGCGACCGACGCCAGCACCAGCAACAACCAAGGGATCACGGCGAACGCGCGCATCGCCGCAGCATCGACGCCCGCGGCCCGCCGGGGAAGTGCCGGGTCAGCGCACCGCCGCCAGCGCCTGCTCGACCGCCGCCTGCGTCTGCGCGCCGCGCAGGCCGAAGCGCACGATGCCCTGCGCGTCGACGACGTAGGTGATCGGCGTCACGTTCGACCATGCCACCGTGTGGAACGCGTCGACGAACTTCGCGTCCGCCATCAGCACCGGCCGCTGGAAGTTCTTCTGCGCCAGCGTCGCCGCCGTCAGCGCCGGCTCGAACTCGAGCACCGCGTCGGTCATCACGTGCAGCATGACGACGTCCGCCGGCAGCGCCTTCTCGAGCGCGCGCATCGCGTCGGCCTCCTGGTCGCACGAGTGGCACTTCGAGCGGAAGAAGTGCAGCAGCGCGCGCTTGCCGGCCAGCACCTGCTTGCTCCACGGCCGCCCGGTGGCGTCGGCGAGCACGAACTCCGGCAGCGCTTCGCCGACGTTGCCCTGGATCTTGCGATCGACCCACCAGCGGATCGCCGACTGGCCCGAGAACCAGAGGACGAGCAGGAACAGAGGGAGGAACAGCGAAATGCGGGTGCGGCGGGACATGGAGCACCCCGATGCTACGAGGCCAAGGGCGCGCCGCACCATGGAGTGCAGGCAACGACGCGCAGCGGCGTCTCGAGAGGCCTGAACGGGTACACTCGCGGCGTCGGCCGCGCCGCAATCGGAGACGGCGCAGCGGAGCCGGCGGCACTCCTTCGCCGCTGCAGGCAACGACGCGCAGCGGCGTCTCGAGAGGCCTGAACGGGTGCGCCCGCAAGGGCGCAGCCGTTCAGAACTGGCGCTGCTCGCAGTTCGTGCGGAACCAGCCGTCGACGGCGTCGAAGCCGATCGCCTGGAAGCGCATCAGCTGGCCGGTGAACAGGCCGGCCGGCACCGTGTAGAGCTTGGTCAGGCTCGGGGTGCCGACGCCACCGGTGCCCGAGAACGACACGCCGCCGAAGATGCCGGTGCCGTCTTCGATGACCAGCGCCAGCGCGTAGCCCGGGTCGATGCAGAGGTTGCCGAGGATCGTCGGCAGCGTCGGCGAGCCGGGGAACGACAGCATCACCACGTACGGCACCGAGGCCGGGACCGCCGACGTCTGGTTGCTGATCGACAGCACCAGGAACTGCGCCGCCGGCGTCGCCGTGATCCTGCGGCCGAACAACGCGAACTGCGCGTTGGTGATCGCACCCGGCGTGCTCGCCGTGACCGTGACGCCACCACCGACCGCCGTCGACGTCGCCGTCGTCTGCGCGAAGCCCTGCGCGTTGGCGATCACCGGATTGGTCGTCGACAACACCGCACCGCCACTGACCGTGAAGTTCACCGCACCACCCGGCAGCGGGTTGCCCTGCGGATCGAACACGCGCACCACCAGCGGCTGCGCGAACGGCTCACCCGCCGGCACGCGCTGGCTGCTGCCGCTGATCGCAGTGATGCTCGGCACCGGCCCGAGCAGGCGCACGCGCTTCAGCGAACCCGGGTGCTGCGTGAACCACAGCGCGCCGTCCGGCCCAAGGCGAAGGCTGGTCGTGCTGTTGAAGCCGGTGCCCCAGCTGTTCGCGTTCGGCTGGCCCGGCACGCTCGGTGCTTGCGACCAGACGCCCGCGTTCTGCACCAGGCGGCGCACTTCGCCGGCGTAGTAGTCGAGGAAGAAGGCGTTGCCCTCGTAGGCGGCGCCGAAATCGTACTGCTGGCCGAGATTGCGGTAGCGGGCCCCGCCCATCACCGAGGCCCAGCCGGCACTGTGCGTCACCGCGCCGATCGGATCGACGAGGCCGGCCGGCTGCGTGCCACCGCAGCCGAATCCCGCCTGCGCGCCTTCGCGCCACGGCCAGCCGAAGTTGACCAGCGTCAAGGCACCCGGGTTGTAGACGTACTCGCTGTACTCCTCGACCGCGCCGGCACCGACGTCGCCGATGTAGACGTTGCCGGTCACCGGGTCGATCTCGGCGCGGAACGGGTTGCGCAGGCCGCGCGCGACGACCAGCTGCGAGAAGTCGGTCGCGGCGCTGTTCGGGTTGTCGCCCGGATCGAGCGCGCTGAACGACGGCAGTACGAGGCTCGGCGTCGCCGGCAGGCCGCTGACGTCGAGGCGCAGCAGGCAGCCGGCCTGCGAGGTCAGCGACTGCGCGAGGCAGGCGTTGGCGTCGTCGCCGACGGTGATCCACAGCTTGCCGTCGGGGCCGAAACGCAGCGAGCCGCCGTTGTGGTTGCCGGCGTTGTCGGGCATCGCCCCGAGGATCGCCGTGCGGCTGCTCGCCGCGAAGGTCACGTTCGTGCTGCTCGGGTTGGCGAGGTCGCCGGTGCAGGTGAAGCGATCGACGTGCACGAACGCCGTCGCCGAGCTCGTGTAGTAGACGTAGACGAAGCCATTGGTCGCGAACGCCGGGTCCGCGGCGATGCTGAGCAGGCCCTGTTCGCCGCCCGAGTTCACCGCCGGCACGGTGCCGACGGCGACCGCGGCCTGCGAGGTGCCGGCGTAGATCGACACGCCGCCGCCGGAGTTGGCGATCAGGCAGCGCCCGTCGGGCAGGAAACAGCAGTCGTTCGGGGTGCTGAGACCGCTGGTCACCAGGTTGTCGACGACGAAACCGGTGGGCACCGTCTGGGCCAGCGCAGCGGCGCACAGCGACGCGACCGCGAGGCAGGAGGCGAGATGGGAACGCGACATCGTGGGGTTCTCTCGAGGGAGGGCATGCGCGGGCCTCGGGGGAAGGACCGCGCGGCGCGGAACTCTACGCAAAACGGCCCAGTCGTGGGCCAGGGAGCTTTCCCGAACTGGCGCGCTGTCGGTCGCCCGCCCCCTCGTTATGGTCCCCGGCCCAGCGCCCGTGGCGCGGCAACTTCCGTGACCCTACGCATCGGCGGAGTCCCCTACGGCGTCGGCGCGCCCCTGCTCGCGGGCCTGGACTCCGATCCCGAGGCGACGCTGGTGCAGGCACCGCCGACCGAACTGATCCGCCAGCTGCGCCTCGGCCTGCTCGACGCCGCCCTGGTCTCGTCGGTCGAAGCGATCCGCCAGCCCGGCTACCTCGTCGCCAGCGAACTCGGCATCGCCTGCAAACGCGAGATCCGCTCGGTGCGCGCGTTCCGCCGCCGCGGCAGCAAGATCCGCAGCGTCGGCCTCGACCAGAGCTCGGCGACGTCGGTGGCGCTGCTGCGCGTGCTGCTGGCGAAGGTGCACCACGCCGACGTTGCCGCCAACGTGCAGTTCGCGACGATCGCGCCGACGCGGCGGCCGGACGAACTGCCGCACGACCTCGTGCTGCTGATCGGCGACGACGGGCTCGCCGCCGATCCGGGGCGCCGCGAGGCATGGGACCTCGGCCAGCAGTGGGTCGGCTACAGCGGCTTGCCGTTCGTGTTCGCGCTGTGGCACCTGCGGCCCGGCGCCGATCCGGAGCAGGTGCTGCCGGTGCTGCGGCGGGCGCGCGCGCGCGGCCGCGAGCTCGGCCCGGTCGACGGCACCGCCGGGGCGGCGCACTACGAGCTCGACGAACAGGACCGCCGCGGCGTGCAGCGCTTCTGGGCGGAGGTGCGCGCGCTCGGTCTGGCGACGGCGGCGGAGCCGCGGTTCGTCGGCGGCGCTCCCTGAGCCGTCCGGTTGGGCCGAACTCCGCTCTGGACTCCGGCCGGATGCCCTCGCTAGAAGGACCCCGTCGCGGGCGGTGCGGCATCGGTGCTCGAACGAGCCCGGGCGTTCCCCTGCGCACAGCGAGGGGCAACCCATGAACAAGAACGAAGGCGAACAGGGTCAGCTGTTCGCAGCCGACGCGGCGGACACCAAGGCGCAGGACAAAAAGGCGATGGCCACGGACAAGACCAAGAAGGCCGGTGCGTCCGGCGGGGGCGGCGGCGGTGCGGGCGAGACGGCCGAGACGATGGCCAAGCGCCAGCGCGAGATCTCGGTCAGCGAGTTCTTCACCAAGAACCGCCACCTGCTCGGCTTCGACAGCCCGCGCAAGGCGCTGCTGACGGCGGTCAAGGAAGCCGTCGACAACAGCCTCGACGCCTGCGAGGAGGCGCGCATCCTGCCCGACATCGTGGTGACCATCGCCCGGGTCGGCACCAGCGAGAAGCAGTTCACGATGACCGTCGAGGACAACGGCCCCGGCATCGTCAAGGCGCAGGTGCCGAACGTGTTCGGCCGCCTGCTCTACGGCAGCAAGTTCCACCGCCTGCGGCAGAGCCGCGGCCAGCAGGGCATCGGCATCAGCGCCGCCGGCATGTACGGCCAGCTGACCACCGGCGCCCCGGTGCGCGTGCGCAGCAAGCCCGGCAAGAAGGGCCAGGCGATGGCGTTCGAGATCCGCATCGACACCGCGCGCAACCGCCCGGACTTCACCGAGAAGCCGATCGAGTGGGAGAAGGACCACGGCACCGAGGTGTCGATCGAGATGGAGGGCGAGTACCGCCGCGGCCAGAAGAGCGTCGAGGAGTTCCTCAAGCTGATGGCGGTGGCGAATCCGCACGTGCACCTCGTCTTCAAGGACCCGGACGGCAACGTCAGCGAGTACCTGCGCGGCACCAACGAGCTGCCGAAGGAGGTCGAGGAGATCAAGCCGCACCCGCACGGCGTCGAGCTCGGCATCCTGCTGAAGATGATGCAGGAGAGCGAGAACCGCACCGTCAGCGCGTTCCTGCAGGAGGACTTCTCGCGCGTCGGTCCGACCGTCGCCAAGGAGATCTGCGAGAAGGCGTCGATCAAGCCCGAGACCAATCCGCGGCGCCTCGAGGCCCCGGAGGTGCAGAAGCTGAAGGCGGCGATCGACGCGACCAAGATCATGGCGCCGCCGCTGTCGTGCATCGCGCCGATCGGCGAGGAGCTGATCCTCGCCGGCCTGAAGAAGGAGGTCGAAGCCGACTTCTACGTGGCGACGTCGCGCAAGCCCGTGGTCTACCGCGGCCACCCGTTCGCGATCGAGGTCGGCATCGCCTACGGCAAGCCGGGCGACACGATGCAGATGACCCCCGAGGGCAAGATCGTCGCGCAGGAGAAGAAGAAGGTGAACGAAGAGGTGCTGATGGGCGCCGCCGACGAGCCCATCCGCCTGATCCGTTTCGCCAACCGCGTGCCGCTGGTGTTCCAGCAGAGCGCCTGCGCGATCACCAAGGCGGTGATCGGCACCAACTGGAAGAACTACGGTCTGCAGCAGCCGCGCGGCGCGCTGCCGATCGGCCCGATGGTCGTGTTCGTGCACATCGCCTCGGTCTGGGTCCCGTTCACCAGCGAGAGCAAGGAAGCCATCGCCTCGTACGACGAGATCCTCGAGGAGCTGCGCCTGGGCCTGATGGAGGCCGGGCGCAAGCTCGGCACGCACGTGCGCAAGGGCAAGAAGCTCGCCAACGAGTTCAAGAAGCGCAACTACATCCAGATGTACATCCCGCACGTGGTCGAGGCGCTGCAGGAGATCCTCGGTCTCGACGACAAGGCCGTCGCCAAGGCGACGAGCAACCTGACCTCCGTGCTGGAGAAGAGCCGCAAGCTCTGACCGCAGCCCGACGCCGCACCCCACCGCCGAACCACCGCCGACCCCACCGCCGACCCCACCGCAAACATGGCCGCGAAGAAACCCGATTCGAAGAAGAAGGCGCGCAAGCCGCTGACGTCGCTGGACAAGCTGACGATCGGCGAGATCAAGAAGTGCGCGGAGACCGTGCACGGCAAGATCGACGAGCAAGGCAAGCCGGAGCTGAAGTTCCCCGAGCGCTCGCTGCGCAACGCCAAGTACGACAAGAAGGGCGGGTTCCAGATGGGCCGCGCCCGCGTCGAGCGCACGCTGACGGTGAACACCGTGAAGACGTTCGCGCAGACGCTGAAGCTGATGGCGCTCAGCAAGGAGATGGTCGAGGACGACGACTTCGCGACGAAACGTGATGCGTACTACGTGTCGAAGAACTGGGGCGACGCGAAGTTCCTCGAGCAGCCCGAGTCGGACGCGGTGATGGACGACATCGAGGCGCTGTTCTCGCTCGAGGGCGTGACGCGCGAGCACCTGCGCTTCTACCCCGAGGAACACGGCGGCGCCGTCGCCGGCCAACTGATCGTCATCGACCGCGATCCGGAGACCGACCGCGAGGTGCGCATCGACTGCACCGGCTTCGCCACCGGCTCCTACGCGATCCCGCACTCGGTCGAACAGTTGAAGTTCGAGACCAAGGCCGAGTTCATCCTGGCGATCGAGACCGGCGGTATGTTCCAGCGGCTGAACAACCACAAGTTCTGGCGCTCGTTCAACTGCATCCTGGTCGAGACCGCCGGCGTGCCGACGCGCGCGACGCGGCGCTTCATCCGCAAGCTCAGCGACGACTGCAAGCTCGACGTCTTCGCCTTCAACGACTGCGATCCGTACGGGATCTCGAACATCTACCGCACGCTGAAGGTCGGCTCGGGCAACGCCGTGCACCTCAACCAGTTCTTCTGCGTGCCGCAGGCCCGCTACCTCGGCGTGACCCCGCAGGACATCATCGACTTCAAGCTGCAGGACGCGACGCACCCGCTGCAGGAGGTCGACAAGAAGCGCGCCCACGACGCGCTCAAGAACGACCCGTTCTTCAAGGCCCACAAGGAGTGGCAGAAGGCGATCGAGCAGATGCTGGCGATGGGCGTCCGCGCCGAGCAGCAGGCGCTCGCCAAGTGGGGACTCAACTACGTGATCGACGAGTACCTGCCGAAGAAGCTGAAGGAACGGCACAAGTTCCTGCCGTGACGCCGGAGCGCTCGCAGGGGGCGAGGATTCGGCACTTCGTCTTGGCCACTGCGGCGATTCCGTCGCCTGCGTGGCAGGAGAATCCCGATCCATGCCGCTCCCCCGTCTGCCGCTCGTCCTCGTCGCGTTCGCCGCTGCCGCCGCAGCGCAACTCCCCGCCCCGACCCTGATCTCCCGCACCGCGCCGCGGGCGGCGTGGACCACCGTGACCAGCGCTGGCGCGACCACCGGGGTCACCACGGCGACGCCGACGGTCAACGGCACGTTCCGCGCCGACAACCCGGGCGCGGTCGGCCAGGACAAGCTGTGGATCTTCGGCGGCTCGCTCGGCAACAACACGGCGTTCACCGCCAACGACCTGTGGGCGTTCGACCCGGTCGCCGGCACGATGACCCAGTTGATCGCCGACGGTGCCGTGGGCTCGCCGGCGCACCGCGGCCGCAGCGCGATCGCCTGGAACCCCACCAACAACAAGCTGACGGTGTTCGGCGGCAACACGCGCGGCGGCACCACCGGTGCGGGCACGCCGACGCTGCTCGCCGACACGTGGGAATACGACCCCGCGACCAACACCTGGGCCGACGTCACACCGCTGGCCGGCAGCCCGACGCCGCGCCAGTACGCGTCGATGGCCTACGACCCGACGACCGGCGGCCTGCTGATGTTCGGCGGTGAGACGGCGACGACCGTGCCGCCCACCTACACCAACGAGACGTGGCTGTGGCTCGGTGGCTCGTGGTCGCTGCTGGCGCCGTCGACGGCGCCGACCGCGCGTTCGCAGCACACGCTGGTGACGCGCACCGACGCGTTCCAGGACGTGCTGATGGTCTGCGGCATCAACAACGCGATGGCCGCGCCCGACTCGGTGCGCTTCCTCGACGTGTGGCGCTGGACCGGCGCCGACTGGTCGCTGCTCAGCGACTGCGACGTGCTGACCAACCCGACCGGGGCCGGCACCACGTGGCCCGCTGCCACCGTCGGCAACCAGGCGGTCTACGACCCGCTGCGCCAGCGCGTCGTCGTGCAGGGCGGCAACGGCATCACCGTCGCGGCCAACACGACCTACGTCTACGGCCCGAACTTCGGCGGCTCGCCGACGAACTACACCAGCGAGTTCGACAGCCTGACCAACACCTGGTCGATCTACGCCAACCCGACCACCGGCACGACGCCGTTCAACAACACCGACGCGGTGATCGGCCGCGTCAGCCGCTACTTCGGCGGCTTCATCCCGGCGACGGGCAAGGTCTACAAGGCGTGCGGCCAGGACCCGACCAAGTCGGGCAGCCGGCCGACCAACAACGTCTACGCCTACCAGGCGACGCCGATCGCCAGCACCACCAGCTACGGTGCTGGCTGCACCGGCCCGGGCGGCGCGCTGACGTTGGTCGCCGACAACCAGCCGTGGACCGGGCGCACGTTCACCGTGACCGGCAGCGGCATCGGCCCGACCTCGCTCGGCCTCGGCGTCATCGGCTTCGCGCCGACGGCGCTGCCACTGATCGGCGTGCTCTCCTACGCCGGCGTCGGCTGCGACCTGCTGACCACGCCGGACAACCTCGGCGGCCTGCTGCCGTTCGCCGGCCAGGCGCAGATCGTGCTGCCGCTGCCGCCGACCGCGTCGCTCGCGGGCGCGACGCTCTACTTCCAGATCGCCGACCTGCAGTTCGACCTGCTCGGCAACATCGTCGGCCTGTTCACCACGAACGGCGTCAGCGCCACCGTCGGCGCGCTGTGATCGCCGCGGCGCGCCCGCGCGGCGCGCCGTGGTGCCGCCGTGGTCTCGACCCGTGGTCCCGCCCAGTGGTTTCGCCGCCGGTCCGCGGCCAACATGGCGCGATGCGATCTTCCTCCGTCGCCCTGTTCGCCCTGCTGCTGACGACCGCCTGTGCTTCGGTGCCGTACGATCTCGCCGAGGTGCCGTTCCCGGTGATGGCGTCGCCGGGCAAGGACGCTGGCGGCGAAGCGTTCGAAGTGCGCGGTCACTACACGATGTGGGTGCACGGGCTGTTCGGCGAGTCGAAGCCCGACGTCGCCGCCGAGCTGACCAAGGCGTGCAACCCGTGCGCTGGCGTCAGCGACTTCCGGGTCACGGTCAGTGCCGGCTTCCACGAGTGGCTGGTCACGCACCTGACGCTCGGCTTCGTGCGCATGAAGACGGTGACGATCAGCGGCCGGAAGCAGGCGCTGCCGGCGGGCCGCTGAACGCCGCGACGACCAGCACTCCGGGCACGCCGAGGTCGACGCCGACGACGCGCACCGGCGCGTCGGGCGGCAGCTGCGAACCGCTCGTGCGCGCCTCGTAGTCGAGCTTGCCGATGCGAACGACGCCGCGGGCGCCGACCGGCGTGACGGTGACGCCGGCGCAGCCGACGAACTGCCGCAGGTCCTGCGACGCACGGCGCGCGGCACCGCGATCGGCCTCGCGCTGCTGCGGTCCGGGCTCCACTTCGCCCTTGCGACGCTTGCTGGGGCCATAGCAGCAGCAGGAACAAGCGGGGTCGCTGCAGGCGGCTGCCAGATCGATCGCCACACACACGTCGAACGGCAGGTCGCAGACGCCCGCTTCCGCGGCCCGCAAGCCCGCGGCGGGCGGTGCGGCCGGCAGCAGCTTGGTCGCCGCGACGTCGGCGCGCGCGCGCAACGCCTGCAGGGTCTCGTCGACGATGCGCGCGTTCGCCGGCGGCAGCCGATCCGCCAACGCCACGCGCGCTTGCTGCACCGCCGCCGCCACCACATTCGCGGCCTGTCGGACCGCCGCCGGCAGGCCCAGGCGCTGCGCCAGCACCGCCACCGCGTTGAAGTGCCCGCGCCGCGCATCGGTGCCGTGGTCGAACAGCGCATCGGCGGTGTAGACCGCAGTGCCGACCGCGCGGCCGAACGCCACCGCGGCCGCGACCGCGTCGGCCCGCGCGACGAGTTGCGCGCCGTGGCCGAACACCTGCGCCAGCAGCTCGGCCGTCGGCGCCGCCAGATCCGCGAGCTGCGGCACGGCACCAGCGGCCGCAGCCGCCTGGGCTTCGCGTTCGCACGCGCGCTGCCGCGCCGCCAGCGTCTCGGTCCATGCGACCGGGAAGCCGAGCGCACGCAGGCGCTGTTCGGCGCGCTGCACCGAGCGCCGCAGCCACCAGCGGCCGAGCCGCGGCAGCACGCCGCCCCCGTCGTCGACGTCGTCCTGCAGCTTGCGGTCGGCGAGCACCAGGTTGCCGGCGGCGACGAACGCGCGCACCGTTGCGGGCAGCGGCTGCACGGCGACGGTGCGGAACGGCAACGCCGTGCACGCGCGCGGCACCGGTGGCTGCGGCGGCAGCAAGCCGGCGAGCACGAGCACCAGCAGCGTCTGGTCGTGGTTGGTCAGCAGCGCCGAACTGCGGCCGCTGAACTCGTGCATCGCATGGCACGCCGCACACAGCTGCGCGTGGTGCAGACGGCGGGCGGCGTCCTCGGCGGCGCCAGCGGGCCAACGCAGGTTCCCGTACACGCGGGCAGTGGAGCCGACGCCGCACCGCCGCGCAATCACCGGGCCGGCGCTGCCGCCGCCACCGCCGCCGCGACCGTCGCTTCGTAGACGTCGACGGTGTCGTCGACGTTCTTGCCGTAGCCGCCGCCCATCACCGTGACCCACGGCAGCCGCCGCTGCTGCAGTTCGTCGAACACCAGCCGATCGCGCGTGCGCAGGCCGTCCTTGCTGATCGCCAGCTTGCCGAGGCGATCGCCGGCGAACGGATCGGCGCCGCTGAGGAAGAACACGAACTCCGGCCGCGCGCGCGCGAACGCGGTCGCCATGCCAGCGCGCAGCGCCGCCAGGTAGGCCGCGTCGCCGGTGCCGCTCGGCAGCGCCACGTCGAGGTCGCTCTGCGCCTTCGCCGCCGGGAAGTTCTCGTCGCCGTGGATCGAGAAGGTGAACACCGTCGCGTCGCCGGCGAAGATCGCCGCGGTGCCGTCGCCCTGGTGCACGTCGGTGTCGACGACCAGCACGCGCTGGATGCCCCCTTCGCGCTGCACGATGCGCGCGGCGACGGCGACGTCGTTGTAGACGCAGTAGCCGGCCCCGCGGTCGGCGCGCGCGTGGTGGGTGCCGCCGGCGAGGTAGACCGAAGCCCCTTCCTGCAGCGCCACACGCGACGCGGCGAGCGTGCCGCCGCAGCTGCGCAGCGAGCGCTCGACCAGTTCGGGGCTCCACGGGAAGCCGATGCGCATCATCGCCTCGCGGCCGAGCGTGCCGGCGGCGAAGCCGTCCACGTACTCCGGCGTGTGCACCAGCAGCAGCTCGTCGCGGCTGGCGCGCGGTGCCAGCAGCAGCTCGACGCCGCTGTGCGCCGGCCAGCGCTCGATGCGTTCGCGCAGCAGGCGGTACTTCGCCAGCGGGAAGCGGTGCTCCGGCGGCAGCGGGAACGTGAACGGATCGCTGTAGAAGACCTTCACGGTCGCTCCAGGACGAACGGTGGCACGCCGCGGCGCTCACGCATGCGATCGAGGAATCCGCGCAGCGCCGGCCGCCGCAGCAGCCGCAGTTCGAGCGCGCGCTTGCCCGGGAAGTCGAGCAGCAGGAGCCCGATCAGGATCGTCAGCAGGCCCTGCCCGGGCAGCAGCAGCATGGCGACGCCGGCGAGCACGAACACGACGCCGAGCAGGTTCTTCAGCCCGAGCCAGCACCAGCCGGCGACGCTGCGCCGCGCCTGCCGTTCGCGCCGGTCGGCGACGAAGTGGTCGGCCGGCAGGCGCACGACGACGACCGGCAGCAGCACGATCGTCAGCACCAGCGAGCCGAGCGACAACGCGAACAGCCAGCCGAGCAAGGCGCCGTTCGCTTCGCACCACTGCCACAAGGCGTCGAGCATGTCAGCGCCGCCGCCGCCGCGGCTCGTCGTCGTCGTCGTCACAGCCGCAGGCTTCGACCCCGATCGCCGACAGGATCCAGCCGAAGAGCAGGTCGCCGGCGAGCGCCAGCGGCGTCAGCAGGAGATCGCCGTAGAAGTCCTCCGACGACGCCGGCTCCCGATGGTCCCAGACGATGTTGCGGTCGGTCACGGTGAGCGGCCACACCTCGGCAGCGGCCCCGGTCTGCGAAGTCGTGCTGGCAGACGACGGGGCGGCAGCACGCGCGTCGGCCAGGAAGCGCCACTTCGAGGTCGTGTCGAAGTGGCCGTCGGCGTGGCCACCGAACTGACTCCACAACGAGGCGCGTTCGGCGCGCAGCTGGAACGTTCGCGTGGTGGTGCCGTTGGTCGCGACGACGACGGCAGAGAGACCGCCGAGTTGCACGATCTCGCGCGAGCGCGCCGGCTCGGCGGGCACTGCTGGTTCTGGGCCGGCGACCGCGATCACGACCTTGCCATCGGCGGACGCTGGCGCCGCAGCGACCGGAGGCTGCCAGGGGCGGCCGTCCGGGCCGACCAGCACGACCGCGTAGGGCACCCAAGGTGCGGTCTCACCGGGAGTCAGTGCGCGCAAGTCCACCGTGCGCACGCGTTCGTCGAAGCGGCGCACCCAGTCGGCGCCGTCGACACGCGGCGCCGACCGTGCGAACGGGTCCTGCGCCGCCGACGCGGCGTCGAGCCGTTCGCGCACGCTCGGCGACAGCGATGCAGGATCCACCGGGCCACCGAGATCGGCGAGATGGAGCACGCCCTGCAGCACGACCGTCGCTTCGCTCCAGACGATATCGCCCTGCTCCCGATCGCGCGCGACGTCGATGCGCAGGCTGCATCGACCTCGCTGCCGCGGGTCGGCCAGCAACGCACAGGCGAGGTCGTCGCCCGCCGCAGGGGACAGCTGCCACGCCGCCAGGCCATCGGCGTCGGGACCGTCGAGGCTGCGCAGGCGCAGCCCCAGCAGCCCCTGGTCGCGGGCCACGACGGCCACGTCGACCCGGTACTCGTGGCGGTGCACACCGGTCACCACGCGCACGAGAGTGGACCCAGGCGCCAGGCCGAGTTCTTCGTCCTCCTCCCACAGAGCGTTCGTGAAGCAGCAGCCACTGGCGAGCAGGCACAGCAAAGCCAACAGCGAGGTGCGGCTCCAGGCGACGAGCGACATGCGCGGCATGCTCGCAGACGATGCCGCACGCGGGAAGGCGACGCGCAGGGTTCTCGCCAAGGCCGCGCCAAACCTCCACTCGCGCTGGCCCGGATGCCGATGCCCAGCTACCTCTATGCTCGCAACCATGGGCGACGCCACCACTCCCGCCGCACTCCTCGAGCACAAGATCCAGACGCGGACCGCCACCGTCGGAGTCGTCGGCCTCGGTTACGTCGGCCTGCCGCTGCTGCGCGCGTTCTTCCAGGCCGGCTTCCCGGTCGTCGGCTACGACATCGACGCCGCCAAGATCGCGATGCTGAAGCGCGGCGACAGCTACCTGAAGCACCTCGGCACCGACTTCGTGCAGGAGATGGCGAAGTCGCCGAAGTTCCTGCCGACCAGCGACGCCAAGGACCTCGGCAAGGCCGACGCGATCATCCTGTGCGTGCCCACCCCGCTCGGCAAGCACGGCGAGCCGGACATGAGCTACATCGAGAAGTCGACCGAGATGGTGGCGAAGGTGCTGCGCAAGGGGCAGCTGATCTCGCTCGAGTCGACGACGTATCCGGGCACGACGCGCGGCGACTGCATGCCGATCCTCGACAAGACCGGACTGAAGGCGGGCGTCGACTACTTCCTGGCGTTCAGCCCCGAACGCGAGGATCCGGGTCGCAAGGACCACAGCACGCAGACGATCCCGAAGCTGGTCGGCGGCACCGACGAGGTCAGCGGCAAGCTGGCGACGCAGCTCTACAGCGCGGCGATCAAGCAGGTGATCCCGGTCGACAACGCCGAGGTCGCCGAGGCCGCGAAGCTGCTGGAGAACATCTACCGCTGCGTCAACATCGCGCTCGTCAACGAGCTGAAGCCGGTGCTGGCGGCGATGGGCATCGACATCTGGAAGGTCATCGACGCCGCCGCGACGAAGCCGTTCGGCTTCCAGGCCTTCTATCCGGGTCCGGGCCTCGGCGGGCACTGCATCCCGATCGACCCGTTCTACCTGACGTGGAAGGCGCGCGAGTTCGGCCACCACACGCGCTTCATCGAGCTGGCGGGCGAGATCAACAACTCGATGCCGCACTACGTGATCCACCGCACGATCGACGGCCTCAACGACAGCGGCAAGGCGCTGCGCGGTGCGAAGGTGCTGGTGATCGGTCTCGCCTACAAGCCGGACGTCGACGACGTGCGCGAGACGCCGGCGGCCGAGATCATCAAGCTGCTGTTCGAGCACGGCGCCGACGTCAGCTACCACGATCCGCACGTGCCGCTGTTCGCCGGCATGCGCAAGTACATGGAGTACCGCATGCACTCGGTGCCGCTGACGAAGGAGAACGTCGCCGCCGCCGACTGCGTGCTGATCGTCACCAACCACGCAGCGATCGACTGGCAGGTCATCGCCGAGCACGCGCGCCTGTGCGTCGACTCGCGCAACGCGCTGAAGAAGCACCTGCCGATCCGCGGCGCCTACGTGCAGGCCTGAGTTCGCGGCGCGCTGGTCAACGCGCGCGCAGCAGGGCCTCGATCGCCGCAGCGATGCCCGTCGCATCGCGCGACCAGAGATCGACGTGGGCCGCACCGGGCACGACGTGCTCGCGCACCAGCGCAGCCCCGCTCGCTGCGCGCAGGCGAGCGTTCGCATCGGGACCGACCTTGTGGTCCTGGTCGCCGACCACCAGCAGCGTCGGCGCCATGAGGCGACGGATGGCGCGTTCCGGCGACAGCTCGTCGGCATCGACCGCGAGCAGCCACTCCGCCGATTCGACCATCGGCCACAACGCCACGGCCGGCAGCCACGGCAGGCGCGCGGACAGCGCCGACCGGATGTCGACGTAGCTCGCTTCGAGCACGGCGAACGCCCACGCCGGGGCGACCGCCGGGCGCACGGCCGTGTAGATCGCCGCTGCCGCCCCGAGCGAGACGCCGTGCACGCCGATGCGGCGGAAGCCGCGCGCGCGCGCGAAGGTGTGCCAGGCTGCGAGATCGAGCGCTTCGTGGTAGCCCATCGACAGCCGCGGCGCCGCGGTCTCGCCGGTGCCGCGCAGGTCGACGAGCAGCGTGGCGGTGCCGCGACGCAACCAGAACGCCGAGCGCGCGAGCATGCCGAGGCGGTGGCCGCCGATGCCGGCGGCGAGCACGACGCATTCCTCTGCACCGGGGGGCGCCACCAACCAGCCGCGGCAGACGACTCCGTCCTCGGCGGTCGCCTGCACCGGCTCGACGCGATGCCCTTGCCACTCGGGCAACGCCGGGATCGCAGCCGGACGCGCCCTGGTGGCGAAGTGCGCCGCCGCGAAATTTTTTAATGATACGGCGACCACCGAGAGGCCGAGCG
>ERZ1066117.213-NODE-213-length-56904-cov-17.504442_pt1 | contig 56904 bp, 43 predicted proteins | sample MGYA00382764_ERZ1066117 | MGnify/ENA primary metagenome ERZ1066117 (study PRJEB33369, sample SAMEA5778347) | biofilm metagenome | biome: Industrial cooling water; feature: Water cooling tower basin; material: Biofilm | place: United Arab Emirates | collected...
CAAGTGACTTCGTAGAGCCAAGAATCCCTGTCCTTTAGGACGGCGGAGTGTCAACTATGAGCTTGAGTGTGAGATCTTTGTGCAGTTCTTACGCCTGAGAAGATGCAGTTTCAGGTTTTCTCCAGCGGTAAGCCCAGCCAGTCACTCAGTTCTGCAGCCAACCATTCCAGTTCCACATCACTGAGGATGCCATTGCCCCCCAATTCATAGGTGCGGGTTGCGGCATGAATCACAATTTTGGGGTTGACATTAATCCGATCGCCATCGGCATCTTTACGAAAATGGCGGGGCGAAAATTCCAGCTTACGAATGTCTTGCCGGTCAGAGGGCCGCACTATTGCCCGTTTCAACCCAAATAATTCATAGTCCTGGTGCAGTCGCTTGGGGGTAATTCGCAGGTGGATGTGGCCAAATAAGGTAAACAAAAAGCCGATCACCATGCCGATCCCTATTGACCAGAAGGGAACAGAAAAAAGGCTGACAAAAATATTAAGGGGAAAGGGGGCCATCAGGGCCATGCCCGTCCACATGATTAGAAAGGAGTTCCAGCCGATCGCAAAAAAGCCCATAAAGGCAGCCCCAGCGATGGAGGCAGGATGGGTTCGGCCTGAGGGTAAGAGCAGATCAAAAACCTGAGCATTGGTCCGCAAAAGTACTTTGGTGCCCCGAGGTTTTGTGATTTTCTCCGATGTAGGCTGCTTCAATGCCTTCAACAGGGCAGGGTTCTTGAGGGCTTCCAGGGCAGTGCGGGCAGAAGTAAAGCGGCGATCGAGACCCGGCTGCACCATTTTTTTCAACCAGGCGGTGAAGGAAGGGCTGAGTTGGGCGATGGACTCAAATTGCATTTGTTGATCGACCTGGACCAGATCGGCGGGGGGTTGACCCGTGACCAGATGGATCAGTGTGGCCCCCAAACTGTAGAGGTCTGAAGCGGGAACGGCCCGGCCGCCAAACTGCTCTGGGGGCATATAACCATAGGTGCCAACGATCGTCACCGTGCCACCACTGCGATGGGGAAGTTGGACGGCACCAAAGTCGATCAGATAAACCTGCCCCAGACGCTGGGTGGAAGAGTTGGCCAGAAGCAAATTGCTGGGTTTGATATCCCGATGGATCACGGCAGGATAGCGTTCCTGCAGGTAGATCAGAATTTCCAGAATGCCTTTTGCCAGACCCATCACCTCTGTTTCCGTAAAGGTGCGGCCGGACTTCAGATGTTCTTCCAGGGAGGGGGCTTCGATGTAGGTCTGGACAAAGGCAAAGCCCTTACCGGAAGGCAGATCCAGTTCAAAGTGATCGAGATAGCGGGGAATCGCAGGATGAGATAGGGTCTGCAATACTTCCGCTTCCCGTTCAAAGAGTTTTAGATCCTCCCACTCAAAATCTTCTCCCAGGGACAATCGTTTAATCACCACCCGTTGGCCCGTGTACTGATCCCTGGCCAGGTAGGTACGTCGGCCCGCTTTTTTACCCAGCAGTTGCTCAATCTGATAGCGGTTTACCAGTACATCACCGGGGAGATCGCCTGGTTTCAAGTTCATGCTAATGCCTCAGCTCTTACTTTTGATTATGCCCTTGTAGTTTCTGAGCTACCTGCAACTGCACAAACTGCACCACGCTAAACAGGGAGACAGCGGGGCCGGGGAAAGCACGTAAAAATTTTGCAGAACGCGGGGGGAGGGTTGGGTTGGGAGAATTGTTCATAGGGAAAGAGCAGGACATAAGCCGGGTTCTGTTCCACTGGCGGACCAGCAGGGCGGTTATCTATCTGGGACACCTGTTACCAGATGCCTCTAGCGGTTTCAAACGCGGGACAGGAAAAAGACCAACCCTTGTCCCTTCAACCTTGCTTCCGACCGGGGTTTACCGAGCCAGTACCTCACGATACTGCTGGTGCGCTCTTACCACACCTTTGCACCCTTACCTGTGAGCACTTATCTGTGAGAAAGGCTCCATCGGCGGTATTTTTCTGTGGCACTATCCTCACGATCGCTCGCACTGGGCATTATCCAGCAAGTCTGGTCTTTCGGAAGCCCGGACTTTCCTCAGATTCATCGCTTAGACAAATCCGCAACCACCTCGCCTACTCTTTCCTCACTCCAGTCTACCGGACGGCCTCAACCCCGGCGATTTCTGGGGAAGGGAGGCAAAGTTTGGCACAATAAGGGGGGCAAGGGTGATGGACTTCTGATCAAGCAAAATGAAACTTCTTCTCAGTAATGATGATGGGATCTTTTCCCCTGGGATTCGCACCCTGGCCGATACCTTAGCAGCGGCGGGCCATGAGGTGATGGTGGTTTGTCCCGATCGAGAACGATCCGCCACCGGACACGGTTTAACCATTTTTGACCCAATCCGGGCTGAGGTGGTCACCGCTCTGTTTCATCCCAATGTGAAAGCCTGGGCCTGTTCCGGCACCCCCTCCGACTGCATCAAACTGGCCCTGGGGGCGTTACTGGCTAGCCCGCCCGATTTTGTCCTTTCCGGCATTAATCAGGGATCTAACCTGGGCACGGATATTCTTTACTCCGGTACGGTGTCCGCAGCTATGGAAGGGGTGATCGAGGGCATTCCCAGTCTGGCCCTCAGTCTGTCCAGCTTTAGTGTGCGTGAGTTTCAGCCCGCCGCCAATTTTGCCCGTGACCTGCTGGCCAAACTGGACCACAGCCCCCTACCGGAAGCCATGCTGCTGAATATCAATGTGCCTGCGCTGCCTGCTGCCGAAATTGCCGGTGTGGCCATTACCCGTCAGGGCATCCGTCGCTACCACGATATGTTTAAGAAACGCGTAGACCCCAGGGGCAAAACCTACTACTGGCTGGCGGGGGAAGTGCTGGAAGATGTGAATGACCCGGAACAGGGGGTGGATAGCGAGATGCTCACTGATGTGCAGGCAATTCGCGAAAACTTGATTACGGTTACCCCTCTGAAATATAACCTCACCCATACCCCCGGCTTGCAAACCCTCAGTACCTGGCTGAATTTACCCCTGCTCTTACAAACCGATCCTTAAAAATTGTGCAAATGCCCAAATGGGGCTGAACAGAGGGGGAAGAATATTAGGCAACTGTCCGATGGATTAGGGGTTGATCTTCGCCACGATCGCTAGTAAGTTCCATCGCTTGATGTTCTAGCACCCTGGCCCATGCCCCCCTTACGGATTCTGACCTGGCACGTTCACGGTAGTTATTTGTATTACCTGGTGCAGTGTCCCCATCAGTTTTTTCTTCCTGTCAAACCGGGTTACCCGGAAGGCTATGGGGGGCGATTGGCGGGCTTGGCCTGGCCGGATAACGTTCACAACATTGCAGCGGAGCAGGTTAAAGATCAGGCATTTGATTGCATCCTGTTCCAGTCGCAAAAAAATTATCAGGTCGATCAATACGAAATTCTTTCCCCCACTCAGCAGCAACTTCCCCGCATTTACCTGGAACACGATCCGCCCCGTCAGCACCCCACGGATAGCCGCCATCCTGTCGATGATCCAAATGTGCTGCTGGTGCATGTGACCCCCTTTAACCAGTTGATGTGGGATAGCGGTCAAACTCCGACCCAGGTGATCGAACATGGTGTGCTCATTCCCGATCGTCTCCATTACAGGGGTGATCTGAAGCGGGGGGTGGGGGTGGTGAATGGGTTGCGATCGCGGGGTCGCCGTCTGGGAGCCGATATTTTTAGCCAGATCCAATCCCAGGTTCCCCTGGATCTGATCGGCATGGACTCTGAACAGATGGGGGGGTTGGGCAATTTTCCCCACGATCGCCTGTTAGAGATCCTCTGCCACTATCGGTTTTTCTTTAATCCGATTCGTTATACCAGTCTGGGGTTGGCGGTGTGTGAAGCGATGCAGGTGGGCCTGCCGATCGTTGGTCTGGCCACTACAGAAATGACCACAGTGGTGGAAAACGGTGTTTCCGGCTATGTGGATACCAATCCTGCCACCCTGATCGAGGTGATGAATTTCCTTCTTGATGAACCAGAGGAAGCCCGTCGCTGGGGAGCCGCTGCCCGCACCTATGCTCTGGAACGGTTTTCAATTCACCGCTTTATCCGGGATTGGCAGCAAGCCTTGGCTCAGGTCACTTCAACACCAACGGTTCAGATGGGGACATCCACGACTCATCCGGGGACACCAACGGAGCAAGCGGGGACATCCACGACTCATCCGGGGAAGCAAACGGAGCAAGCGGGGACACCAACGATCCATCCGGGGACACCAACGGAGCAAGCGGGGACATCCACGACTCATCCGGGGACATCCACGACTCATCCGGGGAAGCAAACGGAGCAAGCGGGGACATCCACGACTCATCCGGGGACACCAACGATCCATCTGGAGAAACTCTCAATCTCACAGAGTAAGCATCCGAGTGAACCAGAAAAACATCCGATCGAACCGGGCAAGTATCCCGCTCAACTGGACAGGCATTCGGCTCAATGGGACAACTATCCGATCGCAGGGGATAAGCATTCGATGCCAACGGGGACATCAGCAACACCTCCACTAAAAGGAGCAGGTGATCCATTTAAGCAAGTAGACGATCGACTGACAGCAGTGAGTCATTCACCGGAGCAAGTGGACGATCGACTAGAAGAAGTAACTGAGTCACTGGAGCAAGTGGATGATCGACTGACAGGCGTAAGTCATTCACTCAAGCAGGCGGGTGAACCACTGAGGGGAGAGCAGTCATGAGAGTACCCCGGATAGCTTTAATCAGTGAACATGCTTCCCCCTTTGCGGTGTTGGGTGGGGTGGATAGTGGCGGCCAAAATGTCTATGTGGGGCAGTTAGCTAAACATCTGGCCCGGTTAGGCTATCCGGTGGATATTTTTACTCGCAGAGATAGCCCTTTATTGCCAGAGCGGGCGGAGTGGTTGCCAGGAGTGCAATTGATCCATGTCAGTGCGGGGCCAGCTACAACCATTCGCAAGGAAGATTTATTGCCCCACATGGAGGTGTTCACCGCTGTTGTCTTAGACCACTGCCGTCAGACCCCCTACGATCTGATCCATGCCAACTTCTGGATGTCGGGTCTGGTGGCGGCGGAGATCAAAAAAGCGCTGGGCATTCCCTTTGTGATCACGTTTCATGCCCTGGGACGGGTGCGGCGTTTACATCAGGGCCAGGCAGATCAGTTTCCCGATCGCCGCTTTGGCATTGAAGATGAACTGGTCCAACTGGCCGATCGAATCATTGCCGAGTGCCCCCAGGACCGGACTGACCTGCTGGAGTTATACGGCGCTGATCCCGACAAAATTACGATTATTCCCTGTGGCTTTGACCCGGCGGAATTCTGGCCTCTGGACAAAATCCTGGCGCGGGTGGCCCTCGGTTTAGCTCCCGATCAACCGCTGCTGCTGCAATTGGGCCGGATGGTGCCCCGCAAGGGTGTCGATACGGTGATTCGGGCCCTCTCCCGACTGCAGACCCGTTCTGCGCTCATGCCCCATTTGCTGATTGTGGGGGGAGAATCGGCTCAGCCAGATCCCAAAATTACCGTGGAGATCGGACGGTTACAGGCGATCGCTGCGGAGGAGGGGGTGAGCGATCAAATTACCTTTGTGGGGCAACGGGGCCGGGATGTCTTGCGCTACTACTACAGTGCCGCTGACATTTTTATCACTACGCCCTGGTATGAACCCTTTGGGATTACCCCGGTGGAAGCCATGGCCTGTGGGACGGCGGTGATCGGTTCGCGGGTGGGTGGGGTGAAGTTTACGGTGGCAGATGGAGAAACGGGCTATCTGGTCACCCCAAATGATCCGGCCGCCATCGCCGATCGCATTACCCAGCTTTATGCCCAACCCCAACGGCTGCACCAACTGCAAAACCAGGCGATCCAGCGGGCCAATAGCCTGTTTACCTGGGAAAAAGTCACCGATGCCGTTGCCCGTCTCTATGACCAGGTGATCACTACCCACCAGCCGGAACGCTTTCCCCTGCAGGCCCATCGGTTGATCGAACGTCGCTTTACCGGCCTGCTCACCACCTTACAAACCTGTCGGGCCGCCCTGCCACGGGGAATTCTGGCGGCTGCCCAGACCCTCTATACCTGTTTTGCTAATCAACACAAACTCCTGATTTGTGGCAATGGAGGGAGTGCAGCGGATGCCCAACACCTGGCCGCCGAATTGGTGGGACGGTTCCGTGCTCTAGACCGACCGGGACTGCCTGCCCTGGCCCTCAATGCTGATACTGCTGTGCTCACCGCCTGGGCTAATGATGCGGGATACGATCAGGTGTTTGCCCGTCAGGTCGAGGCTTTTGCTCAACCGGGGGATGTGCTGCTGGGCATCAGTACGAGTGGACGGTCTCGTAATTTAATCCAGGCGTTAAAGACCGCTCACCAGCGGGGAATCTATTGCATTGGCCTGTTAGGGGGGGATGGGGGGGAAGCCCGAGCGCTGGTGGATCAATTACTGCTCGTTCCCAGTGGCGATACCCAACATATTCAGGAAGTCCAAATTCTAATCCTGCACCTTCTCTGTGAACTGGTGGAGCAACAGTGGATGGGTTGGAAGTTCCCGGCTCAAAGGCTGCCACAGACAACTCCACCCTCTGCCCCGGAACCGCATGTCCTGGAAAATGATGCCCTGGAAACCGATAGCTTAGCCGATCATCCCCTCGTCGTTCCCATTCCCCCCGGTGCTGGCTCTGCGCCCAAACGTCAACCCCTCGTCAGTTCCCCTTACCCGGATTAACCCTTTTCCTAATCAACAAGGAGTCGATCAATGCCAGATTTGAATGCCAAAGTTGCTCTGGTCACAGGTGGAGCCAGGGGGTTAGGGGAAGCCATTTGCCGCAATCTGGCTGAGGTGGGGGCGATCGTGGTGGTAGCTGATATCCGGGTGGAACTGGCTGAAACCGTGGCAGGGGACATTATGGCCAGTGGGGGAAAAGCGATCGCCCTGGGACTGGACATCAGCGATGAACATCAGGTTCAAACTGCCATTGCTCAGTTGTTAAATGAGTACGGGGCGATCGATATCTTGATTAACAATGCCGGAATTGATGTGACCTTGCCCGTGACGGAGTTGGAGATTGCCGACTGGGATCGGATTATGGCGGTCAATTTACGCGCTCCCTTTCTGCTCTCAAAATTGGTCTTACCCACGATGCTTAAACGGGGAGACGGCCACATTATCAACATTGCCTCTACGGCTGCTAAACGCTGCTGGCCCAATGCCTCTGCCTACCATGCCAGTAAGTGGGGATTATTAGGGTTCAGCCATGCCCTCCACAGTGAAGTGCGATCGCAAAATATTAAAGTCACTGCCATTATTGCCGGAGGAATGCGAACCCCCTTTCTGCTCGATCGTTTTCCCGATCTGGACATCAATAAATTGCAAGATCCAGCCAATGTTGCCGCCACCGTGCGCTATGTTCTGCTCCAACCGGAAGCAACGGTAATTCCCGAAGTCACGGTCTTACCCCTGCAGGAAACTTCCTGGCCCTAAGGTGTTCATTCCCATTCTGATTCCCTGCCTATGCAAGCCATATTTCTAGATAAAGACGGCACTTTAATTGAGGATATTCCCTACAACGTTGACCCAGAAAAAATCCATTTGAGCGAGGGAGCAGTGGAGGGGTTGCAACTGCTGTATCGGGCGGGTTATCCCTTAATTGTGGTGTCCAATCAGGCTGGGATTGCCCACGGATATTTTAGTGAGAAAGACTTAGAGCAGGTGGTACACCGCTTAGAGGATCTGCTGGCGGAAATTGGGGTGCTGCTGGCTGGCTTCTACTACTGTCCCCATCACCCTGAAGGCAAAATTGCCATTTATCGCATGGACTGTGATTGTCGCAAACCTGCACCGGGACTCCTTTTCCAGGCAGCCTTAGAACAGGGGATTGATCTAAAAGAATCCTGGATGATTGGCGATATTCTCAATGATATAGAAGCGGGTCAACGGGCTGGTTGTCATACTATTTTAATTAATAATGGCAATGAAACGGAGTGGGTGCTCAACTCGATCCGTATGCCCCAATATTGTGTTTTAAACCTGACTGAAGCTGCCCATATTATTCTGGCTCAATCTATCCTCAAAACTGCCACTTCATGAATGATTACACCGCAATTCTGGCTCAGTTTGACGGCTTAAAAGTTCTGGTGATGGGGGAAGCCATGCTGGATAGCTATCTGATCGGCCACTCCGATCGCCTCTGTCAGGAAGCCGCTGTTCCCGTCGTGCAGATCAACGATCGCCAACACCGAGCCGGAGGTGCTGCCAATACGGCCTTTAATCTCAAAAGTCTGGGTGGAACTCCCCTATTTCTATCCGTGACGGGGGCAGATGTAGAAGGAAAAAATTTGCGCTATTGCCTGGAGCAGCAGGGCATTGCCACCGGATCGATGCTGGTCTGTGCCGATCGCGCCACCCTGACTAAACAACGAATTTTAGTCAATCATCACCTCCAGTTACGCCTGGACTACGGCAGCACCGCAGCGATCGGACCCAAAACAGAAAAACGGCTGCAATTTCTCTTGCAAAAACTCTGGCTCGACTGTCAGGCTGTGATTATTTCTGACTACGGTTATGGTTTATTTACCCCCAGCTTAATTACGGCGATCGCCACCTTACAAAATCGTTTTCCCCGTTTGATTGTGGCGGATGGTAAACATTTGCATCGCTATCAGCAGGTGGGACTGACGGCGGTTAAACCCAATTATCGCGAAGCTCTGGATCTGTTAGGTCTGGAGCCTGATCCGGTCGAAGAAACCGCTGGGCAAAATCGGATCGAAGCTATGATTCCCCACAGCCAAACCCTGCTCAACCTGACCGGAGCCGCCATTATCGTCGTCAGCCTCGATCGGGAGGGTTGTCTGATCTGCCAGCGCGATCGTCCCCCTGAGCACCTGAGGGCCTGTACAATTCCGGTGGCCTGTACGGTGGGGGCCGGAGATACCTTTGTCAGCGCTTTAACCCTCGGCTTAGCGGCTGGAGCCACCCTTCAAACTGCGGCCCAACTGGCCAGTACCGCCGCGGCGATCGCCATTAGTAAACCCAAAACCGCTGCCTGTTTCGCCTCAGAATTGCAAGCCTGGTTGGAGCAGCAGGAAGACAAGACCGCTGAGCTAATACCCCTTGGCCAAAGCAACCTATGACACACTCTGACTGGGATCAAGCTGAGCATCTCCTCTGTATTCGTTTAGATAGCCTGGGGGATGTGTTGATGACCACACCAGCGTTCAGGGCCTTAAAAGCCGCCCATCCCGATCGCCTGCTCACCCTGCTCACCTCCCCCCAGTCCGCAGCCGTGGCCCCCCTGATCCCGGAAATTGATCGGGTCATGACCTACGCCGCCCCCTGGATGAAAGCCACCCCACCCCGAGCCGATGCTGGCCACGATCGGGCCTTTATTCAGCAATTAGGGCAGCAACAGTTTGATGGAGCAATCATTTTCACCGTTTTCAGCCAGAACCCTCTCCCCGCCGCCCTGCTCTGTTACCTGGCTGAGATTCCCCTTCGCCTGGCCCATTGCCATGAAAATCCTTACCAGTTATTGACAGACTGGATTCCCGATCCCGAACCTGCTCAGGGCATTCGGCATGAAGTGCAGCGGCAGTTAGACCTGGTGGCCCAGATCGGCTGTTTTACAAAGGATCAGCGGCTTTCATTGCACATTCCCCAGCACGATCGCCAGACCGTAATCCAACACCTGGCCACCCTGGGTGTCGAACTCACCCGTCCCTGGCTGCTGATTCATCCCGGAGCCACCGCCCCCTCTCGCCGCTATGCCCCCAACAATTTTGCCGCAGTTGCCGATCGCCTCTTCCTGGAGGGCTATCAAATTCTCCTCACCGGCACCCAACCGGAACAGCCCTTAATCGAGCAAATTCAACAGCAAATGGCTGGTTCCAGTTTTTCCCTCGGCGATCGGCTCAATCTGGCTGAACTGGCCGCCCTGATTGCCCTCTCCCCCCTGCTGATTACGAATAACACTGGCCCGGCTCATCTGGCCGCAGCGGTTGGCACCCCCGTCATTGATCTCTATGCCCTGACCAATCCCCAGCACACTCCCTGGCAGGTTCCCCATCGGGTGCTCTTCCACGATGTTGACTGTAAGTATTGCTTCAAAAGCATCTGTCCCCAGCAGCACCACCATTGTTTAAGTCTGCTCACCCCCACCGACGTGGTAACCGCCACCCTTGACCTGCTGAGAGAAACCGCTGGAGTCAGGGAGCGATCGCAGGCAAAAGACATCGAAGGCAAAAGACATTTACACAGCTATTTGAAAATAATAGGATTGCTATAATTAGCTCACTTTTACCCATTGAGTACTGCGAGGATTATGAAGCTAAGGGTTGTTCTACAGCCTAGTGAGGAAGGCGGTTACACTGCCTACGTTCCCTCATTACCTGGATGTATTAGTGAGGGCGAAGATATTGATGATGCCTTGCTGAACATCCAGGAAGCGATAGAACTTTACCTCGAACCCGTAGATCAGGAAACAAATACGGAAGAAGGCATGATTGTCCGAGAATTAATTGTATGAGTAAAGTTCCTACCCTTCCATACACGCAGATCATTGCTGCTCTAGAACGGGATGGGTGGGTTGTAGTTCGTCAACGCGGAAGCCACATTCGCTTAGAAAAACAACTACCTGAGGAAACTCTTAAGTTAACAGTTCCGGCTCATCGACCTGTCAAACGTTCAACTCTAGCGCATATCCTAAAACAAGCCCGAATTGATATCAACAGATTTCTTGAGCTGATTTAAAACTAGCTACTGGCAAATGGGATCGCCCCCATTCTAAATTTTACTGAATTAGATTTTACTGAATTAGAATCCTTCTCAAGGGAGTGGGAAGCAGGCTGAGAAGCAGTTTAGGCTTAAAGACGGTTAACGGTCTGGACAGGTTAAAGCCAGCAGAATTTTATTCTGAACCGTGCATGTACAAGCCAGCAAACCCCAGCATGAATGCCCCTCTGGATATTCTCATTCCCACCTGCGATCGCTCCGCGGCCCTGGCCGTCACCCTCACCAGTCTTTGTAGCCAGACCTTTGCTCAGTTTCGTATTGTCATTTCTGATCAGACGGAAGGGCCAGATGCTTTGGCCGCAAAAGAAGTGCAGGCCGTCTTACGGGTACTGCAAGCCCATGGTCATGCGATCGAAACCTATCACCATCTTCCCCGGCGCGGTCTGGCGGAACAACGGCAATTTCTGCTCGATCAGGTCCAGGCTGACTATGCCCTGTTTCTGGATGACGATCTGATTCTGGAACCCTACGTGGTTGAACAACTGTGGCGGGCCATGCAGGCAGAACAGTGTGGTTTTGTTGGCTCCGCGGTGATCGGTTTGAGTTTCATCGACGATATTCGTCCCCAGGAACAGGCGATCGAGTTCTGGCAAACCCCCGTGCAACCGGAAATCCTGCGTCCCCACACCCCGCAGTGGAACCGCTGGCGCTTACATAATGCCGCCAATCTCTACCACCTCCAAACCAGGCTAGGGTTAACGCCAGATCAGACCCGCAAATATAAAGTCGCCTGGGTGGGAGCCTGTGTGTTGTATGACGTGGCCAAATTGCGAGCGATCGGTGGCTATTCCTTTTGGCCCCAGTTGCCTGCCGAACATTGTGGTGAGGATGTGCTGGTGCAATTGCGCTTACTGGAACACTATGGCGGTTGTGGTCTGATTCCCTCCGGCGTTTATCACCAGGAATTACCCACCACCGTGGTGAACCGCAGCGTTGATGCCCATACCTATTTACCGATCGCCCCCCAGACTGAAACTCCAGCCGCAACCCGGCAAACTGCAACCCTAAGTGGGAAGCTGAGGACGAACCCGACCCAGGGACCAGGCCAGTAAGGCTCCTAGCCCAAACAGATAAACCACAAACAGCGTGAGTCCCCCCAGGACGGGAATTAAGCCGATCGCCCCCAGGATTAACGCCCCCAGGACAAATTGTTGAGTCAGCGATCGCCCCGCAGTTGCAAACAGCCGTTCTCCCACCCAGAGGGCCACCCCCAGAGATCCGGCCAGGGTCGCCAGGGTAACCATTAATCCGACCAGGGGAATCAGGGGAATGCCCAGGAGACTGATCAGCAAAAACAAGATCAGCACGATTGCGGCCACCCCACCCCCAAGGCCCCAGAGCAAACTCTGTCCCGGATATTGATTGAGCACTGCAGTCAGGTTGGTCATGAAGGCCGGTCGCCAGCGCAGCAACAGCAACCCAATGCCAATGCCAATTAAAACGTTGACTATGTGAAACAGGGCATTGAAGACATAACCCCGAAACGGTCTGGAGCGAGCCATCATCGGCCCCCCCTGCCCATCGGCTTGCGGTTGATTGTCGCCAGAGATTGCCCCCCCGATCGTCGCCCCCGGTGCTGTGATCACCTGCCCCCCCACCGCATAGGCATCCCCATCCACCCTTGCACCCCGTTGCAGAACAACATTGCCCCCGATCGCCACTGCGGTTTGCCGCACCCGTGCGCCCTGCCCGATCGTGACTGAACCGCCGATCGCCTGGGCGTTATCTACCACTTGGGCTGCTGGCACCGTAACACTCCCCCCCAAACGGAACAGATTTCTGCCACTAATATTGATATCCGTTTGCCCCGCAGCCAGGCTGGCCCAGAGGATCACAATTAAGGCGGAAAACAGAGCTAAACCAGAGCGTACCAGCCACTTGAATCCCATTGTCGTTGCTCCTCTTCGGCACAGGTTTCAGACAATAGTTTTATTCAGCTCTGATTATGGCTAAAGAAAATCCCCCTGCAGCTGGATGAGCCGTCAGGGCCGTCCGTGGCATAGTCTTAAGTTTGAGATTTGCCCTGGAACGGTGGCAGAAACGTTACCTAGCCTGACCTGAGAGGGGCTTGACCCTGCTGCGGATCAGGAACTACTCAGTAGCAAAACCTTCAGACTGGCGATCGTTTGTTCAGACGGATGGGGTTGGTGATTATCCGTAGCTCCTGTCAGGTTATGGCGCAGGTTGTTGAGATGATCCTGGATCGGCTGCAGCACCTCCTGGTAGGTATTAACCCGCCCCCAGACTTGAGCGATTCCCAGCCGTTGTTGCTGCAGATGGGCATCCCATTGCTTTAACTCATGGTGGCGCTGCTCCTGAGTTACCTTCTCCTGCGCCAGACTGGTCTCCCGGCCCTGAACCCCGGATTGCCATTCAGCCACCTGCCCCTCTAACTGTTGCAATTGGGCGGCCAACTCTTGGCGCTGATGCTGTAACTGTCGCAGGAGTAGTTCTGACTGTAAGGGGTTCGCGCCCTGGGGATTGAGGCGATAGTTGAGCACATCCTGATGGATCTCGCAGACAGATTGCCGTTCCCGTAACCGATGCCGTTGCCCTTCCAGGGCCTCATTCAGCAGTTGGTAGCTCTGGTTTTCTGATTCCAGATCGGCTCCCAGGCTCATGCGCTCGTACTCACTGGCTTGACGGATTTTAGCCTGGAGTTCCTCAACGGTCTGCCGCTGCAAATTTAATTCCTCTTCCTGATCCTGCACAAAGCTGGCCATTTTTTGTAGATCCCCCTGCAGGGAAGCCACCGTTGCCCTCAAGTCGTCCAGGGACATGTCCATCAAGGTCTGCATATTGACTTCTGCAGTAGGACGGTTACTGGCGCTCGTGGTAGCCAATTGCTGCTCCAGCATATCCAGGCATTGCAGTTGTTTTCGCAGTTGTTGAGCGGTGTCTGATAGTAATTGCCAGGACTGTCGTTGCACCTCCAGCTGAATTTGCTGCTGTTCCAGTTGAGTCTGAGCGTTCTCCCACTGTTGCCAAGCAGCCTGCAGATCCCCTCCCTGGCGATCGCAATCCCCCTGTTGCTGCTGCGCCTCATTGCGTTGCTGTTCCAGTTGACGCCAGTGATAATCCAGAACCTGTTGGAGTTGGTGAATCTGCTCCAGGCAGGAATAGAGTTCTTCCCGTGAACCAGTAGTAGCCAGACTATGACTGAGGTTATTTAAGAGGGATTCGATCTGATGTTTTTGTTCCGTATTGAGCGTCCCTCCCTCCGCCTGTAGCCGCTCCAGTTGTTCCCGTAAGCCTACCAATTCCCGCTGCTCCCGCTCTACCTGCTGTCGGAGATGCTCCAGTTGCTCCACTTGAGACTGGATCTGCTGCAACTCTTCCAGCCGGGCTTCCATCTCCAATTCCCGCCGGGTTAATTCCTGGCTCTGATAAATCAGGGACTGCTTCCAGCCTTCAATCTCTTCTTCCTGGGTGCGAAATTTCTCCTTCATTCTGGAAAAATTCTGCAGAATGGTCACCAACTGTTTGCCCGCCTCCTGAATGTTTTGGATCTGGCGGTTAGCACTTAATTCGACTAGCACCAGGTTGCCCTGGCTATATTCACTGGCACTATCAGCGGGAATCATATCCTCTCCGGGGATGGCATTCCAACTTTGTTCTGACTGTTGCCGTGCCAGCAACTTCAACTCGGCTTTGTTGCCTCCCATGAAACCGGTTCTTTTGTGTACTTCCGCTAAATACAGCACCCTGATCGTCCTCTTACTGATAATTCGTCAACCGTTGCGCGTTCACACTACAGCTTGCAATGGGGAAGGGATTCATCCCACCGAGATCACTTTCAAGTTTAGTTTAGCGAGAGTGCTCCCCGCTTGACAATATTTTACTTTCACAATTTTTCTGGTTTTGACTGAATTGAGTTTAGTCTGAGTGAGCATGGCAGACCCTTCAATCTTGCTCAACTGAATCATTGCTCAATTCGACCCGGATCAATGAGCAGCTAATTACTCCAGACCAGCAGCGGGATTAAAAGTAATGCTGAAGACAGTCGGCCCCTCTGCTTTAATCTCTAATATGGCATTTAACTGTTCTGACAATACTTTGACCAGTTTTAATCCCAGAGACTCACTGCTCTCCAGGCTAAAATCGGTAGGCAGAGGGTTCCCATTGTTAGCAACTCTTAGGGTTAAACTATCATTATCATTGACTATTAAGTTAATCCAGAGATCCCCCCGTTGATCCTCGGCGTAAAATCCGTGTTTGAGGGCATTCGTAATCAGTTCATTCAGAATCAAACCGCAGGGAACGGCCTTTTCCAGGGGAACGATCGCCCGGTTGTCAATCTCTGTGTGGAGGGTGATCTGCTCTGACTGCACATTCAAGCTCTGGAATAAATATTTCGTCAGAGTGCTAACGTACTCGGCAAAACCAACCTGGGCGAAATTGTGGGTTTGATAAAGATTTTGATGCACTAGAGACATGGCCATCACCCGGTTCTGGCTATCTTCCAGGATGGCACGGGCCTGGGGATGATCAACCCGGCGGGACTGGAGCAGCAATAAGCTGGAAATCACCTGCAGGTTATTCTTAACCCGGTGGTGGACTTCCTGTAGCAGGGATATTTTCTCTTTTAAGGAATTTTGTAGCTCAATTTCCGCCCGTTGTCGTTCTCGCAGTTCTTGCTGGGTTTGCTCAAAGGCTTTGACCTGTTGAATCGCGATCGCCAATTGGTCTGCCATCGTATAGACCAGGGTGACTTCTTCACTGTGCCAGCCCTGTTCCGGTGTATTGCGGATCAAACCGAGACAGCCCCAAATCTGCCCATTCACCTGCAGGGGCATTAACAGCCAGGCACCGGGAAAGCGTTCTGCCAGGGTTTGGTTGAGCGGATCACCAAACTCCTCAGCATTTTGTATCCGAACAATTTTGAGCTGCTTCAGTTGCTCTGCGACCGGATTATCTTGATCGGCAATCTCCAGCCCAACCATAGAAAGTAAATCCGGGCTACCGCAATATTCTGCCAGGTTGAACCAGAGGTTTTGTTCTGGAAGGTACTGGAGAATCCCTGCCCGATCAACTTGAAGGAGCTGACCAATTTCGGTGACGGCGGTGGTAAAAATGGCTTGCAGGTCAAGGGTCTGGCGAATCGATTGCATTACCCGATTGAGGGCCTGTTCTCGATCGGCTTGTTTGCGGGTCCGTTCATACAGCTGGCTCTGTTGAATTGCGATCGCTAACTGATCGGTGATGGCATAGAGTAAATCCAGATCCGTATCGTCCCAGGAAAACCCTGCCTGGTGATGGGTGAGGGTAACGCTGCCCCAGAGGGTTTGGTTGACTTTGAGGGGAACCAACAGCCACTGACCGGGAAAGGTTTCAGCCAGTTGAGAGTTAATGGGATCACTCAGTTCAACGGTGGTATTGACTCGCACAACCTCAAGTTGTTTGAGGCGATCCGATAGAGGAGTATCCGCTTCAGGAATTCTTAATCCCAGCGTCACGGGCAAGCCCTGATCGACCCGGTACTGTGCCACATACACCCAAGTCTTTTGTTCAGGAAGGTACTGGACGATGAATACCTGATCAATGCCCAGCAGTTTACCAATTTCCGCAGCAGCAGTATTAAAGATTGTTTTTAGATCAAGGGATTGACGGATTGCCTGGATCACCCGGTTGAGGGACTCTTCCCGCTTGGCCTGTTGTCGAGTTTGCTGATAAAGCTGACTTTGTTGAATCGCAATCCCGGCCTGGGTGGCCAGTTGTTGCAGGAGGGCGACTTCCCAGGATTGCCACTGCCGGGGTGCAGAACACTGTTGGGCAAGCAGCAGGCCCCAGAGTTGCTCCTCCTGCAGAATGGGAACCACCAGGTTAGCCCGCACCTGAAAATGGGATAGAAATTCAACATAGCAATCTGCCAACCCAGCCTGGTAGATGTCTGCCACCTGTTGAATCCGGCCCTGCTGATAGCGATCGATGTAGCCCTCCGTAAAACAATGGTCTTTCAACGTTGACCCCAGCACGGGTGGCCAGGGCTCCACAACCGACTCCACATCAATTGTGCCGCTCCAGTCGGGCAAAAAGCGGTAGACCATGACCCGATCAGCCTGGAAGAGTTGGCGCACTTCCGTAACTGTAGTTTGTAAAATTGTTTCCAGTTCCAGGGATTGGTGAATGTGACGGGTCATATCTGCAATCAGGCGCTCCCGTTCGGCCTGTTGGGCCAGGGTGAGTTCAATCTGTTTGCGATCGCTGATATCCCGCAGGATAACGGTATAAACTAACTCCCCCTCCAGGTCTAGACGAGAAATTGAAGCCTCTGCCGGAAATTCACTGCCATCTCGCCGCCGACCATAGACTTCGCTGCGTTCTCCCATGCGGCGGGACAGATGGGCAGAATGGGCAAATTGCTCAATGTAGTGGCTATGCCGGATGCTGTAGCGCTCAGGTAGGAGTAGATCCAGGGGTTGACCGAGCACTTCCATCGCCGTATAGCCAAAAATCGCCTCGGCCCCGCGGTTAAACAGAGTAATGCGCTGTTGGGCATCGATCGAAATAATGGCATCACTGGCAATTTCCACCATGCCGGCAAACCGGGATTGGGAAGCCTGCAGGGCAGCAGTTCGCGCCTGAACCCGTTGTTCGAGCTGGCTATTCAACTGCAGAATTTCTAGCTCTGCTCGCTTCTGGGCCGTAATGTCCATGGCAGTCCCCAAACTCTGATGGGGGGAACCATCCGGATTACGGCTAAAAATGCGATCGCGGCTGTAGAACCAGTGCCACTCTCCCCGCACATCTCTGATCCGATATTCTGTTTCCAGCACCTCCGTATCCCCCATCTGCTTGAACCGTTCCATACCGGCCAGCAGCCGGGGCAGATCTTCTGGATGCACCAGAGAGGGCAGAAAATGGGGCCCCATCGCCTGAATTTCTGCAGCGGAATAACCCAGAATATTGGTCAGTTCGTGATTAACATAGACATTCTGCTGCTGATTCAAGTCGTAGATGTAGAAAATTGCTGAATTAAATTCTGTGATCTGCTCATAGTATTGCTGTTGCTCCAGAATGGTTTGCTGGGTCTGTTCCAGGGTGTTGATCTGCTGTTGCAGCTCTTGATTTTTCCGGCTCAGTTGCTCAATTTGCATCTCTTGCTGGCGAGTCTGTAAAAAGCTATGCAGGGCTGTCAGCACGGAGTGGGTTAAATCCTCAGTTTGCCAGGGTTTAGCAATGTACCTATAGAGCCTGGCATTACGCAGGGCATTGCTGACAACCGCCAGATCCACCAGCTCACTGAGCATGATATTCAGCGTGTGAGGAGAAAGACTGTGAATGGTGGCCAGCAGTTCGTCGCCCTTCAGTCCTGGCATCCCGTAATCAGACAGAACGACAGCAATTTCATAGCCCTGTTCCCGCAAAGTCTGAAATAACTGCAGGGCTTGCTCACCCCCGGCAGCGGTTTCAATTGAGCACTCCTGCCCCAGCACCTGCTTGAGTTCACCGGCCAAACTCGCTAAAACAGCCGGTTCATCATCAACGCAGAGAATGACAGGTCGGTGCATAGGTCGCCCGAAGCAAATTAGTTTTTCAAATTGAAAGATAAAATTTAATTGTAGCTTAGCTAACGTCGTCTACCTATTCCAGAGTAAGGAAGTCAAACAACCTATGGTACTTACGGCAGAACCATTTTTTCGCCCAGATATCCCGCCAGGGGTTGCCCCTCAAGTGGTCGTGGTTGGGGCGGGATGGGCCGGGCTGGCTGCGACCTACCATCTGGCCAAACAGGGCTATGCTGTCACTCTTTTGGAAGCGGGAGCCTATCCGGGGGGACTGGTGGCGGGGTGGAAAACGGCGGCGGGGCGATCGGTGGAAGCGGGCATTCACGGTTTCTGGTATCCCTACCGGAATATTTTCTCACTGGCAGAAGAATTGGGACTGCAACCCTTTACCCCCTGGACCCGATCGGCTCAGTATTCTCCCGCTGGTTTAGAAGTGGAATCTCCCATTTTTCAGGAGTTGCCCCGTCTACCCACGCCCCTGGGAACCTTTCTCTATCCGCAGTTTCGGCGACTGCCCCTGCTCGATCGCCTCTCGGCTCTGCCCCTGCTGGCGGCTCTGCTGGATTTTGATAACTCTCCGGCGGCCTGGCAGCGGTATGACAAAATTACAGCCAGAGAACTGTTCCGCGACTTTGGCGTTTCCGCCCGCCTGTACAAAGAGTCCTTTGAACCGATGCTGCTGGTGGGATTGTTTGCACCCGGTGAACAGTGTTCCGCAGCGGCGGCCCTGGGCATGCTGTACTACTTTATCCTGGCTCATCAACCGGATTTTGATGTTGTCTGGTGTCGGGGTACGGTGGGAGAAATGATTTTTCGACCCTGGTGCGATCGCATTCAACAGTTGGGGGGTAAGATTTTGACCAACCGACGGGTGACAGATTTACAACTGGCTTCCCCCTCTGATTCTGCCTCCCCTCCCACGCTGCAGGGGGTGATCTGCGGTGATGAAGTGTTCCCAGCTGATGCGGTGATTTTTGCGGTCGGGGTAACGGCGATGCAAAAAATTGTTAGCAGTAGTGGAGCCCTGCAGGCCTATCCAGCATTCCGCAATCTAATGAATTTATCGGCTGTGGATGTGCTGGCTACCCGGTTGTGGTTCGATCGCAAGCTGACAATTCCCCGCCCCTCCAATGCCTGCTTTGGTTTTGATCAAACCACGGGCTGGACGTTCTTTGACCTCAATGCCCTCCACGATGAACAGCGCCAGGAAGCTGGGTCGGTGGTGGAAGCGGATTTTTACCATGCCAATCAGTTTCTTACCCTCAAAGATAAAGAAATTGTGGCGATCGTCCACCGTTATCTGGCCACCTGTGTGCCGGAGTTTGGGCAGGCCAGGCTGATCGATCACAGTGTGATTCGTTTACCTAAAGCGGTCACCCATTTTGCCCCCGGTAGCTATCAGCATTTTCTGCCGGCCACCACCCCGATTGCCAATTTATTTATGAGCGGGGATTGGATTGTGAATCAGCATGGCTCCTGGTCCCAGGAAAAAGCCTACGTCACCGGGTTAGAAGCCGCCAATCTGGTCATGCAAAAATTTCAGCAGGGCACCCCTGCCCCAATCATCCCTGTGGAGGCGGATGAACCGCACATTCAACTGGGGCGATCGCTGCCTCGTTTGTTCCACAGTGTTGCCGAGGGGCTGCCTCAATTCTGGTTACCCTGAGCTAAGGGTTAAGGGGAAGGCTGGTGCTGATACCAGATGGAAAGGGCCAGCTGATGGATCTGTTGCCAGGGCAGATCCTGTTGTTTGGCCACCTGGGCGCAATCCTCAAATTCGGGCTGGACATTGACAATCTGTCCCTGCTGGTAAGCGATCTTCAAGCGGATCGGGCCATAGGGGGTATCCAGGGTTTGGATTTGACGGGCCAGAATCCTGCGCTGTTGTTGACTGCGACGAATCCCCAGGGTGGTGGTTTCCCGAAACAGGACGGTTTCACAGGACTCAGCGGTTTCTGCAGTGCAGACCACACTCAGGAGCACCCCAGGGCGAGACTTTTTCATTCCGATCGCCTGGGTAAACACATCCACAGCACCGGCGGCAAATAACGCCTCCATGGTATAGCCGATCGCCTGGGGATTCAGATCATCAATCTGGGTTTCCAGCAGGATAATCTCTTCTACGCGATCGGAACCATCCTGACCCTGAGGAACCGCAGCTTGGGTTGCTTTCTGCCCAATCCAGAGCCGGAGAATATTGGCTAGAGGAAGCTCCTGGGTTCCTGCCCCCAGACCAATTTTTTCCAGTTGCAGCGGCGGCGGGGGGCCAAATTGACTGGCCAGGGTGACGGCGATCGCCGCTCCGGTGGGGGTCACCAGTTCCCGCTCAAGCCCGTTGCTATAAACCGGCACATGAAACTTCTGCCACAGTTGCAACACGGCAGGAACGGGGACAGGTAAACGTCCGTGAGCTGCTTTAACCGTGCCCCCTCCTGTCGGTAGGGCTGAACAATACAGCTCCTCAATCCCCAACCAGTCCAACCCCAGACAGGTGCCGACAATATCCACCAGGGCATCCGTCGCTCCAACTTCATGGAAATGAACCTGTTCCGCTGCCACCCCATGCACGGCCGCTTCCGCCAGGGCCAGTTCCCGAAAAATGGCTAAACTCCAGGCTTCTGCCCGTAATGGCAATCCGGCCTGCTGGATGAGGGTGACAATGTCTGGCCAGTGGCGGGCTGGGGGGTGATGGTGGTGCCCGTGGGCCCGGAGCTGAACCTCCGCTTTGCTGGCCTGCTGCCCCTGGCGTTCAACCTTATGCCAGCTCAAAGAAAATTCCTCAGCTATGCCCAGTCCCTGCAAATGGTGCTGGAGATAGTCAAGCGGCACCCCTCCATCCAGCAGGGCCCCCAAACACATATCGCCGGAAATCCCCGTGGGGCAGTCCAGGTAGGCAATTCTGGTCATGGTTTATGCAAAAAATAGCCACCCTTCCATTATTCCAGCATTCCTGATCGGGAGTGGGGTACAGGGTTTTCTCTCTCTGGCTACTGGCCGGGGGAAGCAACTTCTGGAAAATTGGACAGCCGAGCAGCGTAAATTATAATCATAAGTTATAAAATTTAAATCATGGCAAAAATTTACTCTATCCATCCCGATAATCCCCAACAGCGCATTATTGATCAAATCCGGGATGAACTGCGATCGGGCGCGGTTATGCTTTATCCAACCGATACCGTTTATGCGATCGGTTGTGATTTGAATGTCAAACACGCAGTACAACGGGTGCGCCAAATCAAACACTTATCCAATGACAAACCCCTCACCTTCCTCTGCTCCTCGCTCTCCAACATTGCCCACTATGCCTACGTCAGTGATAGTGCCTATCGTCTGATGCGGAGTCTGGTTCCCGGACCCTACACTTTTTTGTTACCGGCAACTAAACTGGTTCCCCGCCTGGCCCAGGAGCCGAAACGCAAAACCACAGGCATTCGGGTCCCGGATCACCCGGTTTGCCAGGCCCTGCTGGAGAGTTTAGGCAGTCCGGTGATTTCCACGGCAGCTCGGTTACCGGAAGAGGAACAGACAAATGAGAGCATTGAGTTGGGATCGGCAGAGTTGTTCGATCGCTTCGATCGCCTGGTGGATTTGATTGTGGATAATGGGCAGGAAACTGGACAACAAGTCTCCACAATTCTGGATTTGGGCGCAACTCCCCCCGTAATCGTTCGTAAGGGATTGGGCTGGGAGGCCTTGCCCCTGGAAAAATTTACACTTGCAGAAGCAGGAGCCTGAATAGATCACTGTCTTCTGCCAGAGACTACCCTATAATACCAGGTTAAATCCTACGACAATCCCATGGTGCAATCCCCCCGATCTGGATATGATCGCCACCTCGGTGCCCTAGAAGAAGTTCTGCAAACCCTGCGGGACCAGCAACGCATTGATCAACTCGTAGAAACGACCAGCCAGTTTGTACATAAAGAATTCAACTATCCCCTCGTCTGGATTGCTGTTTACCTGCGGGAGGAACACATGCTGGTCGGTCAGGGGGGGGTGAGTGAAAAGGACCATAATTTCTTGAAGCAAAAGGTTAACCTTTTTCCAGGGGATTTGCTCGATCAGGTGTTAGTGCAACAGCGGCCCGCCAGTGTGCCAGATTTGCGGGAAGAGCGGCGGGCAGGGGAATGGCGCAAATTTGCTCAGAAACACCGGATCCAGGGAACCTTGATCCATCCGATTCGGTATCGAGAAGAATGCCTGGGGTTAGTCCTCTTGGGATCAGAACAGTGGGGTGGATTTCTGCGGGGCGAGCAGATGTCCTGCCTATCCATCCTCTTAGGAGCACTAGGTGCTAGCCTCTCCCAGTTAGCCACGGAGCAGAAACGGCAGAAGCAGAAACGGCCCGATGAACCCCTGCTAGTCCTGATTGCCCAGCTGAATAGTCTGCCCTCATTTCAACAGCGTTCGTTGACCGTGGTGCAGGAAACACAACAATTTATCAATTCTGCCCGCACCAGTATCTGGTGGTTTGAACCGGAACAAAACCTGTTTCGGCGACGGGTAACCAACCAGAGCAAAACAAGCCGGGATCAACCCCAGACCATTCCAGAAATTTCCGCCCAGGAAATTAGTGGCTTCTGCCAGACCTTAAGCGCGGGTCAGAGTGTTGCCGTGAGCGAAATGCAGAGCACGATTACCACCAGTGCCCCCCTGCGTTTGATGCGACAATTGAAAGTCCAGTCCTTTCTGGCAGCTCCCCTGCTGGTACAGGACAAATTGATGGGCTTTCTGGCAGTCGAAGATGGCCCCCCCCGACTGTGGCAGGAAGCGGAACGGAATTACCTGCAGGCTGCTGCTCAACTGCTGGCGCTGACGGTTCCCCAGGATAGGACTGAACAAACCATTCAACCCGTCCAGCAGGATCAGGGCCTGTCTCCCGGCTTTACCCGGCCCATTTATAGTGAGCAGGACTGGCGCGACACCCTGCGGTTGGCTGCAGAACAGTTAAGTAAATCCTTACAGGTGCCCAGGATCGTTTTGTTGCTCTGCGACCCAGATACGGGTAAATTTTCCGTCGGCTTTCAAACCCAGGGGCTGAAACTGCGTCCTTTGGGGGAATCCCTTAAACCCCTTAGTGATGTGGACTGGCAAATGTTAGAGCGCAGTACCGGGGCTATTACGATCGACAACTGGAGTGATGATCTACGACTGCTAGCCTGGCGGGAAAGTTTTTTAACCCTTGGAGTTAAATCATTACTCGTCTGTTCCACCGCTCTGGGGCGATCGCTGGAAGGTTTGCTACTACTAGGGAGTGAAAGTGTTCGCGGTTGGACATCAGCTGAACGTCAAATGGTTGAATCAGTTGCCCAGCACCTGGGTTTAATTGTCCACCAGTGGCAACTGCAGCGCCAGAGTGAACAACAGCAGAAGATCCACACCAGCGTTCAACAGGGGTTGATGGCGATCCAGAAAACCCAGAACTTGGAGCGGTTAGAGCAAACTGCCCTGAATGATCTGATGCAGGTGTTGCAGGTTCCCCTGGCCGCGCTGGTCACCTGGTCACCGGGACAAAACCAGGGACGGATCGTGGTTCCCCCGGAGATCTATCCCAAATTCGCGGTTCAGTCAGAGATGCTGGTTCTAATCGATCGGGATGAACTGATCCAAACGGCACTGACTCGTTCCCGCGATCGCGATCCAAGCGATCAGTATTCCAGTCTGGTTAAACTATCGGTACAGGAACTGGCCCCAGACACCCGGCACTGGCTCTGTGGTTCAGAGATTGGCCAGATTATTGCCATGGCCCTGCAGACCGACCCGGAATACGAAGCCTCTGGAGTAGTGGTGGTGGTCGATCGCCTGGATCGTCACTGGACAGAATTGCAACTAGGTGCGCTGGTTACGCTGCTGAACCACTTTGCCTGGGCCCATCGGGCAATTTCCCTGACGCAGTTGTTGAAACAGGAGTGGCAGAATCTAGAATCACTCAACTGGTATAAGCAGCGGCGCTTAGAAGACTGGTGCCGTCAATTAGCTTTTTGTAGTCGGCAAATGAATGATCTGGTACAACAGAAAAGCCTGCTGGCCATAGACACTCTGGGTCAACGGTTGGCCACCCAGCTTGATGCCATGCTCTCTGCCATGTCCGCCCTGGCGCAACGGGAAAGCTGGCGGTTACATATCCAGCCGGACTCTATTCCCCTGGCCACTCTGCTCAAACGCCTCCTGGATCGGATCGAACCCCTGCTGAAAAAACAACAGATCTGGTATCAAGTGCATAACCAGCGTAATCTTACTATTTCTGGAGATATCCATAAAATTGACCTGGCCCTTTACGAACTGTTGTTGGCCGCCTGTCACCGCGTCACCCCAGGAGGACGGATCGACCTCTGGTGTCAACCCATGGAACAGGACTGGTTTGAACTATCCATTACCGATGATGGCACCATTGATCCCCGGCTCCTGATTGACCTGCACCACTACGAGCATCTAGATCTGCTGGCTCCCTCTACCCTGGATCAACCACCGGGCCGGCATCTGAAAATTTGTCAGTCTCTCCTCCAACAACTGGGGGGGCAAATGGATATGTTCCGACTGGAAGATGGGCGGGTGCTGAGTCGCTTAATCCTACCCTTAGTTCCCCCTGCGGCGCGAGTCGATCGTTAGTTGTGCTGATGCCGCTTTTGCAGTTTATTCGGTCCTTAATCCTCTGGGTAGTTCGCCGGTAAAGCTTCGTAAAATCGGCAGGCATCGCAGGGGCCAGAGGGGTTAACAGCACAACGAATCAGTTCCGAGCAGGCATTAAACCGACAGGAAACATCGCCAATCACCCAGCGTCCTTGCCAGAGTCGTCGATCGGCAGGGGCAACGGTAGACTGCACATAGAGGGAGACCCGGGCCAGTTGATAGCGTCCGGCTTTGAGTTGATAACGATGGCGTCTCTCCAGAACGGTGTAGGTTTGCCCCTCATGATCAAGGCAAGCTCCTGGCTGGGGCATCCAATCCAGATAAACCCGGCCCAGCGATCGGCGGGGATGAACCAGATGGATCTCGGTGGGCAGCGAGGAGAACTCCATGGCGAATGTAATGCTGCTTACATATCCTACCCTACTCTTCTGGAAAAGCCAGTGGAAAAAAGCCAGTGGAAAAATTCAATATCCTGGCAAAGCTCTTCTCACCCCTGGGCCAGCAGGATGGGGAGGCTGAATCGATCGCATCAATAACCCGTTGGGGAGGCGATCAGTAACATAGTAAACAACCGTTCATCCTAATCATCAGGTGCGCCAACTCCAGTGAAGATCAACTACACCCCCCCCTGGTGGCTGGGCCATGGACTGGTCCAAACCCTGTATATTGCTCTCTGGCACAGTTCTCGCTGGGAACAAACCCTGACCCTACCGGAACCTCCCTATCAGGAACACATTTTTGTAGGCGCGGAAGGCGTTCCGATCTATGGCTGGATCGCTATTCCTGAGCGGGCCCACAGCACGATCGTGGCCACCTATGGCATTACCGGCAGCCTGGAAAACCAGGGTATTCTCAGGGTACTCGGGCGCAAAGCTTTTGCTCAGGGATTTGCAGTCGTTCTGTTTGATTGGCGAGCCCATGGTCAAACCGCTCTGCTTTCTCCGACCTTAACCTCAGATGGATTGTACGAAGGTCTAGACTTTGTCCAGATTGGGATGCAAGCCAAACATAGGGGTTGCCCGGCTCCCTTCTGGTTCAGTGGCTATTCGCTAGGCGGACAACTGGCCCTCTGGGGAGTCAACGCAGCGGCAGAACAGGGCTGGCTCGATCTGGGGGGAGCAGCTGTCCTCTGTCCTAATCTGGACTCTAATCGTTCTCTCACCTATCTAACCAGTTCCTACTTGGGACGGCAGCTTGAAGCAGCGATCACCCGCGCCCTCAAACAACTGGCCTGGGAAATTGACCGCGCCCATCCCGGTGTTCTCGATCCAGCCGCGATCGCTCGGGCCAATAGCATTGCTGGCTTTGATCGGGAACTGGTGATTGAACGGTTGGGCTTTGCCAGTGTAACCGACTATTACCACGCCAGCAGCCCCCTTCCCCTCCTGCCCCAGCTGCGTTACCCCACCCTGATCCTCTACGCCGCTGACGATCCCCTGTTTGACCCCACCCTGGTGACTGATCTGCAGATCGCCAGTAAGCTCAACCGGAAAGTGGATCTGCACCTCACCGCTCAGGGCGGACATGTGGGTTACCTCAGTAGCTCACGCTGCCAACTGCAACGGGGAGATGAGGACGGCTGGTGGGCCTGGAACCAAATTTTGCAATGGTGCCGCACCTATTCCCGCTAGCTCAGCCTAGAAGGAAAACCGCGATCGACGCTTCCTTCTGAAGTTAGGCATTCTGAAGGCTCCACGGTGGTAGGTAAAAAAGCCGCAGCAATTAAACAGTTTTTGCTAGGTTGTTAAGTATCGGATAGTAATGTTAACTTATGTTTTGTCTGGATACTAATAGTCTAAATCTTTAATGATCTTGAATTAGTCAGACATGGACAGTAGGAAAAGTTATCAAGATTTTAGAATCCAAGCTTATAATCTTTACAGGTATATTACGTTTCCCCCCGCCGCTCAATTATTCAGTAGCAGAGAAACTTCATGAAGCCCCGCATCCTTGTCATTGATGATGATCCGGCAATCGCTGAACTGGTTGCCATCAATCTGGAAATGGCCGGCTATGATGTCAGCCAAGCGGCCGATGGTGTCAAAGGCCAGGCCCTGGCTGTCCAGTTGATGCCCGATCTGATCATGTTGGATCTGATGCTACCCAGGGTGGATGGCTTTACCGTTTGTCAACGTCTCCGCCGGGATGAGCGCACCTCTGCCATTCCCATTCTGATGCTCACCGCTCTGAGTCAGACCCAGGATAAAGTGGAGGGGTTCAATGCGGGGGCAGATGATTATCTAACCAAACCCTTTGAGATCGAGGAAATGCTGGCCCGGGTGCGTGCCCTCTTGCGGCGAACCGATCGCATTCCCCAGGCAGCAAAGCACAGCGAAATTCTCAGCTATGGTCCCCTCACCCTGATCCCAGAGCGGTTTGAAGTCGTCTGGTTGGATAAGGTAATCAAATTAACCCGGCTAGAGTTTGAGTTGCTCCACTGTCTGCTGCAGCGCCATGGTCAAACCGTTGCCCCCAGCGAAATTCTCAAGGAAGTGTGGGGCTACGATCCTGACGATGATATTGAAACCATCCGTGTGCATGTTCGTCATCTCCGCACCAAGCTAGAGCCCGACCCGCGCCATCCCCGCTACATCAAGACCGTCTATGGTGCCGGTTACTGTCTGGAATTACCCAGTTTCAACCAGGCGATGGAGGAAGCTGAGGCGGCGGGACTGGGAGGTGGCAATAGCTGGGACGGAAACCAGAGCCCTTCTGATGCGGCCTAGCACTCAGCTCACCTGCAAGATATCATTGACCGGAAAGCGATCCAGGAGCTGATGGGCCCGCAAGGCATTCTGGCGTAGCTCTGGGCTAATTTGGGGGGCATGGGGTAACTGGGAAAGAAAATCCAGGGTGCGGCGGAGGAGACGGACGATATCCCCTTCATCCAGGTTCGTATGGCTACACAGTTCAGCCCATTCTGTGCCCAGGGCCCACTGCTCCACCAAACCCACCAGTTCCGGTTCCAGCCAAACAGGCAAGATCACCTGATAGCGACGTTGGGCTTGGAACAGTTGTCGGCGCAAGGGCCGCAGGGCCATGAGAGCAGCATCAACCCCATCGGCAGGCGCATAGCTGGTATAACTATCGGAACGGGGGGTTTCGGTCACTAAAGCCGCACAGGCCGCCGCAAAATGGTGGGGATCGAGTCCATCTAACTCTCCAGAGGCAACCGCCAGACCCAGCCACAGTTCATTATCCCCCCGCAGAGCAGCAGCGGTTTGGCCCAGAGGTGTGGGGGCCAGATCCTCCAGGGCCCGGAAAGTTTGCAGGATCTTCAGTAAACAGAGAAACTCCTCCCAATGGTGGTGGGACTGTTGATTCAATTTCTCTTGGCGTGATCGAATTTGGTCTTGCAAGCGCGTTGCTCGTTGTTGTAAGCGTTGCAGCAGAGCTGGATTAGCCTGATGGAGGGGATGACTGGTCAACTTAGCCTGGACTGCTGCCAGTCGTCCTTGCTGGGCCAGCACTTCTGCCGGAACCTCCACCTCGCAGTTGGGGATCTGGGCGGCGATCGCCGCGGTCTCTGCCGTACCGGCCTGACGGAAACCTGGTTTATGGGGAAGTTCAGCGGGAAAGGGGAGAGCAGCATAGCGGGAGAGGGGGAGAGCAGCGTGGATATCCACCACCTGATCCAGACTGACCACGTACCAGTGGTTATCCTGACCCAGGCAGCCGAGGTAGGGAAACTGGCCGCTGCTGGCCACCTGGCTCACCACCACTGCGGAAAGGCAGGATCTGGGGTTACCAACTGCAGGTTTGAGACTGAGCAAAGTGCCAGGAGGGGCGTAGACGATCGCCAGAGCCAGTTGCTTGCGACGGGTTTCCTCAGCCTGGTGCTGGAGAATTTTGAGCAGGCGCTCCTCTTCCCGCACCTGTTCGCGCAATTTCTGATATTGCTTGAGGGCATTCAGATCCACCGTGGCTAGCTTGGCCTGCACCTGGTTGAATTCCGCCGTCAGATCGGCAATGGCCTGGCGTTGGGGGGCCAGATGGAGGGTAGACAAATATTGGCCAAAACTCCGCTCCACCAGTTCCTTGGCCTGTTCCAGGGTGTGGGTTTGGAGCAAATTCAACACCATGCCGTAGCTAGGGCTAAATTGGCTGATCAGGGGATCGGCCCCCGCTGTAGCCAGGTAAGCCGCTTCCCGTCCGCCTTCAAAGGGGGTTTGTTGCGTCACCACATGGCCGAGCTGATCCATGCCCCGCCGCCCGGCCCGTCCAGCCATCTGCAAGAACTCGGAAGGGGTGAGCAGACGATGGCCAGAGTCGGTGCGTTTAGACAGGCTGGAGATCACGGTGGTGCGGGCCGGCATGTTGATTCCCGCCGCCAGGGTTTCAGTCGCAAAGACGACTTTAATTAAACCCTGTTGGAATAATTCTTCCACCAGCCCTTTCCACAGGGGCAGAATGCCAGCGTGGTGAGCAGCAATACCCTGATAGAGGGGTTTGACATAGGGACTGGCGGCCTGATCGGGGTGCTGCTGGAGAAAGTGATCGATCTGGATTTGCAATTGCAGGGTTTCGGCAGGATTGAGCAGCTGAATGGAGCTGACTTCTGCGATCGCTTGATCACAGCCCCGGCGGCTAAAGATAAAGTAAATCGCCGGCAGCATGTCCCGTTCCTTTAACTGACTCAGGACGAAGGTCAGGTTGGGAATATCTTCCGATCGGTGGGATTGCCGTCCCTGCCGCCCCCGCTGCTGACTTAATTGGGCATTGAGCTTAGTCCGCTCCCGATTCAACAGTGGAAATAGACCCTTACTGGTGCAAAAGTGGTAACGCAAGGGAACGGGTCGCTGCTCCGAGTAAATCAGCCGGGTGGGACCATGCACCTGGTCAATCCAATCCGTCAGTTGTTGACTATTGGCAATGGTGGCAGAGAGGGCAACCAGTTGAATGGTGGCAGGGCAGTAGATGATCGATTCTTCCCATACCGTTCCCCGCTGCCGATCGTTCATGTAGTGGCATTCATCCAGTACCACCACCTCAACCCCTGCCAGGGAAGTGCCGACTTCACCGATCGGGGTACCGTAGAGCATGTTACGGAAAATTTCTGTAGTCATCACCAGGATGGGGGCATCGCGGTTAATCGACACATCCCCGGTGAGTAAGCCCACCTGTTCCGCCCCAAACTGCTGGCGAAAATCGCGCAATTTTTGATTGGAGAGTGCTTTGAGGGGGGTGGTGTAAAAGACCCGCCGCTGTCGGCTGAGAGCACGGTAGATGGCATACTCCCCGATCAGAGTTTTACCAGAACCTGTGGGAGCACAGACCACAACAGATTGGTCCGCTTCCAGGGCAGCGATCGCCTCCTGCTGGAAGGTATCAAGTGGAAAAGGAAAAAGGGTGGAAAAATTTGGCAGGTTCAAAGTAGCGACAAGCGGCAGGGGGGTCAAGGCGGAGCTATCCCTATTCTAGGCTCTCCAACTCAGGCGGTTTGGGTCACCAGCACTTCACCCTTCAGCAAGCGGTTGGCAGCATCCAGAAGGGCCTCTTCCAGATAGGGTTTCGTAAAGTAACCCTTGGCTCCCAATTGCACAGCCATGTGCCGGTGCCGTTCAGCCCCCCGTGAGGTCAGCATGGCGATCGGCAGATGACTGAGGGACGTATCTTTTTGAATGCGGGACAGCAGTTCCAACCCATCCATCCGGGGCATTTCAATATCACAGAACACCAGATCGCAGGGTAAGCCGGCCCGGAGTTTTTCCCAGGCTTCCTGACCATCGCGGGCCTGTTCCACCCGGTATCCCACCTTCGTAAAGGTCATGGACAACAGCTCTCTGACCGTAATCGAGTCGTCCACAATCAACACCAGGGGTTCGGTCTTCTCGATTTCCGGTTCCACTGGTAGCGCTGTTCCCCAGAGGCTGCGGTTCACTTCCAGGCGACCCAGGGACAGATCGATTAATTCCAGAACATCCGCGATCGGCATCACCCGTCCATCCCCCTGAACCGTTACCCCAGCAATTCCCACAGGCTTAGGCACCGGGCCACTCAGTTGCTTAATCACGATTTCCTCTTCTCCCAGCACCTGATCGACCTGGAGGGCAATCAAATCATCGGCACTGCGGAGAACAACAACGGAAATGACATTATCATCCTGACTGCCAGCATAAATGTTACCCCGGCTGAGCTGGCGTTGATAGGGCAGCAGGTCTGAGAGGCGGCGGAAGGGTAATTGGCGATCGCGCCAGGGAAAGAGGATTTCTCCCTCCCCAGGAACCTCAATCCGGTCTTTGCCCACATCCACCATGTCCTCTACCCCGTCGATGGGGAAGGCAATGCGGCAGTAGTTATCGACACAGCAAAGGGCTTTGGTGATGCTGAGAGTAAGAGGAAGGCGGATCGTAAACGTAGTGCCTTTACCCAGGCTGGAGTCAATGTTCATCACCCCACGCATTTCTTCCAGACTGGCCCGGACCACATCCATCCCCACGCCCCGGCCGGCCAGTTCATCCACCTGATCCTGGGTACTGAAGCCGGAACGGAAGAGGAGATTGTAGATATCCTGACGGGAGAGGGTTTCTGCAGTTGCCGCTGTGATCACTCCTTTCTGAATGGCTTTGGCTTTCACCCGTTCTTGATCAATCCCTGTACCATCGTCGCTAATCGAGATAATGGTCTGACTGCCCTGGTAGAAGGCCCGCACCTTGATCAATCCTTCCCCTGGCTTACCTATCTTCTGGCGCACTTCTGGGGGTTCAATTCCGTGATATAGGGCATTGTTAACCAGGTGGGTGAGCGGATCGTAAAGTCGCTCCAGAATTCCCTTATCCACCAGGATGTCGCGCCCTTCAATCTCCAACTGGGCTTGCTTGCCACACTTGAGCGATAGATCCCGAACAGCCCGGGGCAGTCGATCGGCAATTTGGGCAAAGGGAATCATCCGGGAACGGCTGAGTCCTTCCTGCACCTGGGTCGTAACCTGTCGTAGCGTGCGGGTGACCTGTTCTGAGACATCCACGACAAACTCAATGTCGGAGGCTGCTTCCCGCACCCGGACAATCCGCTCAATAATTTCCTGAGAGAGTGTGTGAAAACCGGTGAATCGATCCATTTCCAGGGCATCAAAGCTGGCTCCAGTGGCGTGTCTGGCATCAGGGATCGGGGCCCCATTGCCGACCAGGGCGGGACGAACTCCAGTAGCAGAGAGCAGCGAACTTTCCAGCAGCGATCGCTCGTACAGCTCCTGCATCTGTTGGCTGGCATCACTCAGTTGCTGCACCTGATAGAGGAGGTTATCCAGGAACTGGCGTAGTTTCTCCTGGTTGCCTTCCAGACTATTGCGGTTCACCACCAGTTCTCCCACCAGGTTGCTGAGGATATCCAATTGCCGCACCGGCACTTTCATCGTTTGCTCAAAACCAGCAGTGGTGGCGCGGCGGGCAGGGCGGCCCTTGGGCTGAAAGGAGCGAGTAGGGGCTGCTGTTGGATTGAGGCTGCGATTACTTTCCTCCAGCAGTTGCTCCATATCCTGAAAGCTAGCCGCTGGTTGCAAATTTGCTGGGGCAGCAGTGGATGGAGTGGGTTCCAGCAGAGCTTCCAGATCAGCAAAATGGTCGGCACTGATCGGCTCTGGTGCTGAACCAGTCTTCGTTTCTGCTACATTTGTACTTTCCCGATCGTCCAGTAAGTCCTGCAAAAAGGCATCAACAGCATTATCCTCGACGGCAAAAGAGCTGAAGAGGTCGGCCAGGTCCAGATCAGGGGAGTTGGCAGCCAGGGGTTCAGACGAACTGGTGACATCAGATAGGGGGGAAGCTTCCTCAAAGCGCAAATCTGGAGTAGACTCAAGCGCACTGCCATCGGCAAAGAAGCGGGATAATTCCACTGCCTCCTCAGACAGGGAAGGTTCACGCTCAACCCACAACAGTTCAGCAATGTTGGCATCGTAGTCCCCTGGCTGCTCTTGCTCCAAGGGAGTTTCCTGGCGACTGGCGGCAGATGGCTCCTCCTCCCAGGGGGATGGGGCGAAGAGATCACTCAGGCTTTCGGAAACTTCATCCGGCTGAGTTCTGGCGGCTGTTACTGGTGGTTCGATTGCAGGCACAAGAGCCAGAAACTGGGAACTGGAGGAAAAGTCAGTTTCTCCCCTCAAAATTTGCTCCTGGGCGGTTTTGATCTCCCGGATCACAGGGGCCGCCATGGCGAAAAAGGAATTTTCTGGATAGGCAATCACTTGATCTACCAAGGACAGCAAGTTTGACCAGCCGGGAAGTTGATTGGGTTCTGCCAGGCGAGCCAAGCTGAAGCACATTTCCCTCAACTGCTGACGACGGCTGGGCGTATCTCCCTGCTTAAACAGCTCCAGCATCTGCCGCAGGTGTTGGGGAACCTCTGTAGTAAAGGTAGCCAAAGCAGGCTGGGGTAAAGGTGCTGCGGTTCTGCCCACGGGCTGAAGTTCGGGCTGAGGTGTTTCCACTTCGGCCGGCGATTGACCGACTAAACCATTAAGGTGGCTCTGTAATTGCGTGAAGACAGGTTCCAACTGTCGTAGCGCCCCTTCAGCCACATCATCCCCCAATCCAAAAGGGCCTTGCAGTTCCTCAACCAGCTCACTCAGCCCATCAAAGCTTTGCAGAAACAGAGCTTCCAACTGCTGATCCACCTGGATGGGATGCTCTTTCAGGATTTTAAAATAGTCCTCCAGTTTATGGGCGATGTGCTGAATGCTGTAGATCCCCAGCATCGCTGCTCCCCCCTTGACGGAGTGGGCGGCCCGGAAAACCTCATCCAGCATGTCTGAATCCTCCACAACCCCTTGCAAGTTGAGCAGGCTGTGTTCGATCGTCTGGAGGTGTTCCTTGGCTTCCTCAATAAAGTAGCCTAAGATACGCTTCTGTTGTTCCGGCTGCATGGCAGTTTTCCTCAGGACAGGCTGTATATTTTGCGGCAAATAAGTTTTGAATTACTGCGGGGGGATTTCTCCTTCCGTGCTCTCTACTTTGAACTTCTCCACTGAAGACTGGAGATCCTGAGCCACTCCCACCAGGTTTTGCAGAGAGTCTGACACCCGTTGCGCTTCCTGAGAGGTAGCCTGAGCTGTTAATTCCACCGATTGCATCACCCGAGCCATGGAGCGGGCAGTTTCAGTTTGCTCAATGGTGGAGTTGGTAATGGCACGCACCAGACCATCAATCTGGCTGGACACCTGAATAATGTCTTCCAGCGATCGTTTCGCCTGCTCCGCCAGTCGGGTTCCCTGAATTACCTGCTGAGTTCCTTCTTCCATGGCGGTCATCACGGAGCCGGTTTCACTTTGAATTTGTAGCACGATCTGCTCAATTTCCTTCGAGGCTTTGGCCGCCCGGTCAGCGAGCTGACGCACTTCATCGGCAACGATCGCAAACCCCCGCCCAGCTTCTCCAGCCCGAGCTGCCTCAATACTGGCGTTGAGAGCAAGCAGGTTGGTGCGGGAGGCAATTTGGGAGATCAGACCAACAATCTTGGAAATTTCCTGGGAGGATTCTGCCAGCCGTTTGACCTTGCGGGTGGTTTCCGCCACAGTTTCACGGATCTGTAAAATACCGGACACCGTACGTTCCACCGCTTCTCCCCCTTTCAGGGCTGCGGATGAGGCATTGCGGGCAACCTCATTGGCTTCCTTGGCACTCTCGGCGACTCGTTGAATCGCACTGGTCATCATTTGCACCGAGTTCAGGGTCACCGCTAACTCTTCCGCCTGGCGAGAGGCATCAGAGGACAGACTGCGGGCAAAGGTTTCGTTCTCAGTCGCACTTTTGTTCACCAGGCGGGCAGCAAATTTTACCTGGCGAACAATCTTTTGCAGGTTATGGATGGTCAGGTTGAAGGAATCGGCAACCGCTCCCAAAACGTCCGCAGTCACTTCCGCCTGAACGGTCAGATCCCCACGGGCAGCGCCTTCCACATCGTCCAACAGCCGAATCACCTGGCGCTGTAAGTCTTCTTTAGATTTCTCGTTTTCCTCAGCTTTGCGGCGGGCTTCACTGGTGATAGTGTTAATCACGCGGGTCATCTTGTTGAAGCTCTGGGACAGTTGACCCAGCTCATCCTGGGTATAGACCGTGGCCCGAACGTTCAAATCTCCACGGATGACCGCATTAAACTGGGTTTGCAGATCAGTTGTGGTTCGTTTGATCTGGGCAAGCTGACGTTGTCCCATCACCAGGCTAGCCCCTGCAGCCACCAGACCCCCAGCCAAGGCCCCCAGGGTAGAGGATCCAAAGTTCTTGGCTGGAGCGGTGCTGAGGGAAATAACACCAACAGCCACAGCGGAAACGGCCCCAACGGCGATCGCCTGCATGAAGCTCTGATTCAGACCAGAGGGTTTACTGCTACCAGGGTCGGGGGAGACAAGGTCCGCTTGGCTGCTAGAGCTTACACTGGGTTTGCTGGATGGGGGGGTTGGGCTAGGAAAGGGGGCGGGTTCTGGATCTGCACTGCCAGACCGAGCGTCGGACAGGAAGCCGGAAGAGGCGGAGGATGGGCGGGAAAATTCCGACAGATCCGCCTCCATAGAGATAGAAGAACCTGAGGTTGCTTGCAGAGAACTGGTGGCAGGCAAGGCAAAGGTCTCAGTTGTGCCTATGGTCAATTCCTGAGGCAGAGAGGAGTTACCCAAGTCCCCAACCTGGAGATTAAACTCGGTATCCATGGCTGACGCTGAGTCATCCCCCATCGGAAAAGAGTTCGACGAGGATTGCCGCTCTTTACCCATCAGAATGGTCTGCTCGTCTTCTTCCAGGAGGGCAAAAGTTTCTAGAGGGGCATGGGGGGAGGCAGGACTTGAGAGGGTTGGGGAGGGGGTAAAGTAATCGCCAAACAGGGAATCTTCACCGCGGTCTTCCTGCCCCAACTCAGCCGCGGGGGAGGGGGGAGCAGTTTCTGAGGGACTGAAGGATTGGTTTTCCCACAGAGCAGCATTACCCTCTCCGCGTCCAACCATGCGGGTTGCGTCCTCATCATCCCCAAATAAACCATTGCTAGCATCAAAGGGGTCGGCTACCAGTTGCGTCGTGGGTTCTTCGAGTGCGGGGGGAAAAAATTCAGAGTAGATCTGTTCTGAAGCAGAAAGAGAGTCAGGGTGACCCGCCGTGGTTGACGGTAACCTGCTCTGGAAGGCAGTAATCTCATCACTATCCCACTCTGAATCCGCAACAGGGGAGAAGGGATCGGCGGAAGGGGGGACGGAATTGCTAGCTGCCATCCCCTGGCTAAATTGATCGGTATCTGCCAGGCTGGCGTGGGCGCAGGTGATCAGTTCAGGGTCAGTGGTGAGGTTGAGTACCAGACTGTACTGTTCCCGAGCAATGTCATATTGTTGTTTGCAGCAATAGATATGCCCCCGTAATAGCCGAAGGTTGGGATCGTCGGGATAACTCTCAACCAGGCGATCGGTAATTGCCGCCGCCTCATCATAGCCGCCATTCATGTAGGCATTAACTGCCTGCTGATAATCCTGGGTGTACTGAGTACTAGATGCCATCTACCTGCTCCTGAGAGTGCATTGACGATTTCACAAACCTGCTAAGCGGCCCAGCGGGCGGAACGCAGAATGGCGATTGGATCGAGAAGCCGCAAACAACGGTTCATTTGTCCATCCACCACCCATTCCCCCCGCAGAAACGGTGCCATATTATCGGGGCTATCGGAAACCAGGCGCATTTGTTCGCTGTCCAGCCAATCCATTCCAATAATTTGTCCAACGGCCAGACCAAGGGTGATCTCTTCATCCTCAATGGCAATGACTGGAATTTCACCCCGATCGGTATTGAGGGGGGTTTCGCCCAGAAATTGACCCAGATCAGCAACCCAAATGACCTGTCCCCGCAAATTAAAGACCCCTAGCAACAGCGGTGAAGCATTGGGCACAGGGGTAATCCGATCGGGGGAAGGCGAAACAACCTCCCGAATCCCAATTGCAGGCAGGGCCAGCTCCAGACCGGAAGGAATGTAAAAACGCAGGTGTAAATCTCCCTGAGGGTTCTGCAGTTCCTGAAACTCGCCGCGTTGCTCCTGAGGTTCCGCCAGGAAATCGGGGCTGCTTAACATAACACTTAACCTCGCAGTAGTTGTTTAACCGTACCGATGAGTTCTTTAGGCTGAAAGGGTTTAGCAATGTAGGCATCGGCTCCCTGCTTTTTGCCCCAGTAACGATCGAAGTCTTCGCTTTTAGAAGAGCATATTACCACTGGTACGTGAGAGGTTTTGGGATCAGATTTAATTTGGCGGCAAACCTCATACCCATTCATCCGGGGCATAACGATATCGAGGACAACAATATCTGGCTGGATAATATGGAGTTGTTCGATCGCTTCAACGCCATCGGTCGCAACGGCCACCGTTAGACCACTATTACTCAGCAGTTCGCTAATCATTTCACGCTGGGGCACACTGTCTTCGACAACCAGAACTTTACTCATGGGAAATCACCTATACAGGAAGCACAGATAAGGAAGGAACAGAGGGGAGGACGATCGTCGCTGCAGCCAAACTATGGGGGACAAAGGGAGAGGGAGGAACCAGGAATTGGTCGATCAAAGTGTTCAGCTCATCTAGGCAGAGGGGAGAGGAGAGGATTGCACTGGCTCCCACCTGGCGGGCTTTGACCTGCTCCAGCCATCCCAATTGGGCGGACAACAGCAGGATGGGAGTATGGCGGCAGGGCCAGCTGTGGCGCAGCAGGGAGCAAAGTTCATAGCCATCAAGGGGGGATAAAGCGGTATGAGCCAGGATTAAATTGGGATGCAACTGTAAGCCCGCAGCAAGCGCCTGGAGGGGATGGGGGATGACCGTTACTCTGTAGCCGCTCTCCCTTAGCGTACCCTCTGGAATGGAGCCATCTGTCACCTCGGCTGGATCAGCAATCCAAAGAATGTGGGGTGGGAGGGAATCGATCGCTGCCGGCCTAGGGTTACCACTCTGGAGTTTAAGCCAACCCTGTTGAATATAGGGATAAAGCACCTGGGCGATCGTGGCCAGGTTTTGTCCTAATAGCCGGGCCAGCCGTCGCAAAGAAATATGTTCCCTCGACCAGCGTTCCAGGCAGCTAAAGACCGTGGTGGGCAGTGCGTTTTGGAGCTCCTCTGCTGCGGTGATGACTAATTCTTGCTGGGGGGAACGGATATAGGGGTAGAAACTTTTCCACTGCCGCAACTGGGCCATCCCCTGGGCCAGGAGTTCCCGCACTTCCAGGCTGACAAATTGGGGAGCAAGGGCCGGGGCACTAACAAAGCGAAACCAAGCCTGAGGGAGGCTCAACAGCTCAAACAGGGTTTCCTGAACCATCAGCCGGAGAATGCTACGAACCTGGGTCAGGGTAAAATACCGCTGAGTAAGCAAGGACCATAGCCCCACATATTCAGGTAGAGCTTCTTGTTCTGGAGCCAGGGTTGGGAGGGAAGGCAGAGGGGAATGAAGATAGCGGTAGAGATGATCCCGTAACCGTCCCCACCCCTGTGGTAGGGAAGTGGCGTAAATGATTCGTCCGTTATCGAAGCAGATCAACCAACTACGGTCAGAGGAAGTCTGGACCCAGAGTTCTCCCGTGCGTTGCCCCTGCTCAATCAGTTGTAAAAGTGTACAAAGATCAAGCTCACTTAAACTGCCCTCCATCGGGTTGCCCCCCCCAAAAAACCAAATCCGTTTTTGGCCGTAGAAAAAACTATCTTAAAAAGCTATTTTTTTACGTAAATTTACGACTAATTGTGGAAAATTGCAAGCCTGATCTGGGCATTTCTCCATCTTTGGTTAGAGGAAGTTTTCATTAATTGTAACTAAGGAGAGGAACGTTCTAATTCCTTGGGGTGACTGGGGGGAATCCCCGCGATCGTGATCAGAGATTCTGTTACAGCTTTGACGATCGGCAGAGCAACGGTCGATCCATAGGCATCATCCCCTTTGGGTTCATCAACTACGGCTAGAAGAACGTAACGGGGAGCGTCCAGGGGGAAAATACCGACAAAACTGGTAATCCGGGCATTGATGTAAATTCCTCCCTTAGCTTTCTGGGCGGTTCCCGTTTTGCCCCCTAAACGATAGCCAGGGATCTGGGCTGCTTTACCTGTGCCATCGGTAACCACGTAACCCATCATGTTAAGAACCTGACGGCTAACGGTGGGGGAAAAGACCTGGCGAGGTGGGGGGAGTGGCAGACTTTTAACTTTCTGGTTGTCGCGATCGAACAAACCAGCGATGACATGGGGAGTGACCAGTCTACCGCCATTGGCCATTGTGCCCAGCATTTGCACCATCTGGATAGGAGTGACGGAGAATCCCTGGCCGAAGGCAGTGGTGGCGGGTTCAATCGGATAGTTGACAAACTGCTCTTTGGGTTTGAACTGCCCTGGGGTTTCAAAAGCCAGATCCGAGCCAGTTTTCTCTCCCACCCCCAACTGTTTCAAAAAGGTGTAATACTGGCTGGCTGGCAATCGGCTCATCATGTGAACCATGGCTACATTGCTGGAGTAACCTAAAACCTCTGCTAAGGTTAGGGTGCCCCGCCCACCACGGCTACTGAAGTCATTGTTCTGAATCGGCCAGCCACCCACGGAAATCCGGCCCTCATCGTAGAGGGTACTGGTGGGCTGTACCACTCCCGCTTGCAGGGCGATCGCCGTATTTACAGGTTTGAAGGTGGAACCCGGTTCGTACAGGTCAGCGACGGCCCAGTTGCGAAATAGACTTGGATCAGCTTTGTAGTATTCCTGGGGGTTAAAAGACGGTTCAGCAGCCAGGGCCAGGAGAGAGCCATCCCGTGCATCCATGACGATCGCGGCTCCCCGCAGGGCATTAAATTTCTTCAACTGTTGACGTAAAGCCGTTCGGGCCACACGTTGGAGGCGGGTATCGATCGTCAGGCGCAGGGTGAAGGTACTGGCGGGATCAATCGGATTGGTGGGGGCCAGATCCGGGAGAAGGAAGCCATCCCCATCCCCAGAAAACTGGCGCTCTTTAGCTGGCACCTGTAACAGTTTTTCCTGACTGAACTCTAACCCCGCCTGTCCTTTATGCTCCCGATCGACATAGCCGACAATCCCGGAAGTTAACTCTGCTTGAGGATAAACCCGTTGCCATTCCCGCACCAGTTCCAGCCCATCCAGGTACAAACCACGGATACGACTGGCGGTTTCCTCGGAAAGTTCATAGACGAGGGGAATGCCACTGGGCCCGCTACGCAACTCTTTTTCAAGTTCTGCAACAGATTTATTTACCAGAGGAGAAAGCTGCTCAGCCACGGTGGTGAGGGGTTGCTTGAACAGCATGGGATGGGCAAACAGGGTAAAGGCGGGTTTGTCCACCGCTAGCAGATCTCCATTGCGATCGACGATCGGATAGCGGGCGATCTGGGGAGGGAGGGGAATGAGCTGATGGCGTTGGGCCGATAACCGCAATTTGTCAGATTGCCGCACCTGCAAATAAAACAACCGGGCCAGTAAACCAATTTGCCCCAGCAGCAGCAACACAGCCAACACGAGTAAGCGACTTCTGAATTGAGAAGGTCGGGCTTCGGCTGCACGGGTTTGGACAAACCGACGGCGGCGGGCGATCGCTGCACGGGATGGAGGAGGGGAGGAAGGACGGGGAGTTGTTGAGGCCATGGCGACAGTCAGAGGCAATGCAGCGAGGAGGAAAAATTCGCATTCCCTGCTCTCCAGCTAAAGGGGGCAATCCTGGGCAGTCTTCGCAAACTAATAGCTGATCGGAGAAGGAACGGGCAGAGGCGCAGCGGGTTGGTCAACCAGATCCGCAGAGGTCGATGGTGTTTTCACAGCAGCAGTGGGGAGAAATAGCGTATTACCGGGCACTTCCCGCACCAATCCCAGCGGTTGACGTTCGGCTTGCTCTGCCACCTGATATTTCCGCATTTCCCGATCGGCAAGTAACTGTCGTTCCTGACGTTGCAAATGTTCCAACTCGCTAAAGCGTTTTCCCCAATTGTGCTGGGTGAGGCTACCCCAACCGTACAGAGGCAACAATGCACCCACAATCAGTAAAGTTCCGGCGGTGGAAACATGTTGCAAGCGAATTAAGGCGGTTAACCACCGTGGTTGAGGGGGTAAAACGAACGGTTCCACTTTAGCCTGTAACTTTTGACGGCGTTGTTCGACCAGGCGACGGCGTTCCCGGGCAACATCTTTTTCATCGTGAGGGTAATAATTGGGTTTCAGGGCGGCAGACATGGAGGACTCCTCAGAACCAAACGCAACTCAAAAAGGATTAAGCACCAAACCTGGCACTCATTCACGCATCAACACAGAAATCTTAAGACCTCTGTACAGTTTTAACAATCAACTATCTCAGGGGGGATGCAATTGAGTTTGCTCTAACCTTCCAGAGGGTCAAGGCGTTGGGCCAGCCGTAACTTGGCTGATCGAGCGCGGGGATTGGCTGATATTTCTTCTGAAGCTGGTAAAATAGGCTTTTTGGTTAGAACCTGCAGTAGGGAATGATCCCGTAACCCGTGTTTAACCCGACGATCCTCCAGACTATGAAAGCTAATTACTGCTAAGCGACCCCCGGTTACTAACCAGTGGGGCGATCGCTCTAAAAACTGCTCCAGAGATTCTAACTCACGATTGACCGCAATTCTAAGGGCCTGAAACACACGGGTAGCAGGATGAATGGATTGGGAACGGGAGGGAAGGGCACGGCTGACCAGGCTGGCTAGCTGGGCGGTGGTGTGGAGGGGGCGGTGCTGAACAATCCGACGGGCAATGCGGCGGGCAAACCGTTCTTCGCCATAGTAATAAAAAATATCTGCCAGTTCCTCCGCTGAGGCTGTGTTGACCAATTCTGCTGCTGTCAGGGTCTGGCGTTGATCCATCCGCATATCGAGAGGGGCATCGGCGCGAAAACTGAACCCCCGTTGGGGTTGATCCAGTTGGGCAGAACTGACCCCCAAATCCGCCAGAATACCATCGAAACGGAGTGATCCCGGCTCGTAATCGGCAAAGTTACTCTGATGGAATTGCACCCGCTCCCCATAGGGTTGTAAGGCCGATCGGGCCGCCTGTAGGGCCTGCTGATCCCGATCGAGGGCCGTGATCCGACTCTCCGGTGCAGCTTCCAGGATTAGGCGACTGTGGCCCCCACCCCCCACTGTGGCATCTAAATAATGGCCCCCTGGGCGCAGGTTCAACCCCTGGATCACTGCCTGGCTTAAGACGGGGATATGGAGGAATTCTGGCTCTAGTTCGGATGGGATCAAGGGGTTACAACACTCAACGTTCGGAACGGCATTCTATTTATATAGTGACTTGCGATCGGCCCTGGCGACGACCAATCCATTACTGGATCTACCAGTAGAATAGCCATAGCACTCAAGAGGAAAGGGCTTGGCGATGGACAGCTATGTGGGCATGACTCCGACGGTGGTGATCGGCTTGGGCGGGACGGGCAAAGAAATCATGATCAAGATCCGGCGGATGATCGTGGAGTCCTACGGGTCGCTGGAGAGCCTACCGATCGTGGCGTTTCTCCATGTTGATACGGAACAGAATGCCAAGGTCTCCGAACCCCAGGTGGTGCTAAAACAAAACATTGCCCTTAGTAGCCGGGAGCAGGTCTGGGCCAAGGTAGAAGATGCCAAAGCCATTCTGAATAAGCTCTCTGCCTACGATTACCTGGAAGAGTGGTTTCCCCCCCAACTGAAGGGAACGGATTCCATTCTGGCGGGGGCGGGGCAGATCCGGGCCCTGGGAAAACTGGCCTTTACCCTCAATTTTCAAAACATCAAGACGGCGTTTAATAATGCCAAAGCCCAGATTGTCGGCCATGAAAAGTTCATGCTCGATCGCTGGAATGTGCAGTTGGATAAGGGGGTGAATATCTTTGTAGTCTGCTCCCTTTCCGGTGGGACAGGTTCCGGCATGTTGATGGATATGGCCTATAACCTGCGGGATTGGCTGCCCCCCTCGGATTTACCCCAGACCTCCGCTTACCTGGTCCTGCCGGGGGCCTTTTCTGGGCTGGGCGATCGGGTGGTGGCCAATGCCTATGCAGCCTTAATGGAGTTAAACCATTTTTCTCAGGGAGATACACGATTTGAAGCTCAATATGGCTCTAGTTCCAGCGATCGAATTTCGACTCAGAGTGGCCAGGATGTGCCGTTTAATTTCTGTTATCTCGTCGGTAATAGCAACGATAAGGTAACGTTTGCCAATCTGGGGGCGGTATTTGAAATGGTGGCCCAGAACATTTTTCTTGATTTTAGTTCAGGCTTCAGTCAGTACAAAAAGCTGGTGCGGGATAATCTGCGTAAACAATGGGCCAGTCCCGATCCGCTGGGTTATCCCCAGAATTTTATTACCTTCGGGCTATCCAGCATCCAGTTTCCAGTCGAGCGGGTGTTAAATGCCTGTGCCCTGCGCTTAGCCAGTCAATTGATCAACTGGTGGGCCAATCCAACTCCAGCCCCCACCTCAATGCAGGACTTAATCCGCACGGAAATCTTGCCCGGTCTCAATCTGGCGGAATCGAGTGAGCAGCATCAGCTTTTAGATAGTATTGCCCTGGGGGATAACAACAAACCCTACAGTAAGGAAGTGGCGGACTGGGTGGCCTATCTCCGCAAGCGGCGCAATGATCTCAACATTCCCTACGAGAACCTGCAACGCTTTATCTCTGTAGAGCAGGAAAAGTATGATCCCCACTTTAATGACAGTAATACTGATCCCAAACGCTGGAGTGATTACTATCAGAAAATGTGGGATAACCTGAATGTTTTGATGGTGCAGAAACGTCAGGAACTCCGTCAGACTGTTTATAAAATCATTGAAGATCGGTTTCGCGGCCCTAAATTTGCCCGACAGTTTTTAGAGGTTTTGATCGATGTGTTTGCCGATTTTCGCTCTCAGTTTGATCAGTCCCGCCAGAAGGATTGGATTCCACGGGAACGATCGGCCGCCAATGCCTTACAAACCCTGCTGGTTCAGATTGATACCCACGCCAAACAGTTCCTTTTGATCAACCGCAAGTCGCTGATTGAAGAGGATTTTCGCGGGATTATGAATGCACTGGAATCCCTCTATGTATCTAAGGTGGAAGTCAAAGCCCGCACCCTGGGGGTACAACTGCTAGATGCGTTGAAAGAAGAAATTGATCTGTTGTTGATTGATCTAACCGTATTTGAAAAAAATCTGGATAATCTCCAAAAAGGCTTTGCCGATCGGGAACAGTCCTATGTAGGGGAAACCGGCACCTTAACGGTGAATGGAATTTTGCTCTACAATCGCAAGGATATTGACCAGATTTATAGCAAAACGATTCAGGACAAACAGGAAATTATTTATCAATCCATTTCCCAGGCGGTGCTGATGGATTTGAACCTGCGCCTGTTTGATCTCTATACCTTTGATACACTGCGGTTGAAGGATGTAACGATCCGAATTCTCGATCGCACCCTGGATCAATTTGTTGGGAGTCCCCATCTACAGATTTCGACAGCCCGCAAGTTTTTAGAACAATATCCGACCTTAGAACAGCAGGAAGCCCAGATCAAAACTACCTTTGAAAAAAGTGAATCCTTCTTGCGGTTTAGCCAGGAACAGGCCCGCCTGGGTTGGGAAGATAAGGCTGAAAAACGGCAAACCCTAATTGGAATTCAGGGTGGCATAAAACCGACTGACCCGGCGGTGGAAGCGATTCTGCCGATGATTCGTAAATCTGGTACGGTCACGGACAAAGATATTCGGCCGCTCAATGACCCGCACCACATCTATTTCATTCAGGAAAAGGGCGCATTTCCGCTGCGTTTAATTGAAGGGATGGAACGGATGCGAACCCTCTACCGGGCCGTGATTCAGACTGATCCCAACCCCCTCCATACCCACCAGGACGATCGCCAATTTCGCGATATTATGCCCCCCACCCAGGCGGAAGTTGCGGTCAAGCAAAATATATATATGGCCCGCGCCTTAGGCTTGATTACGGCAGTCAACAACAATCTGACCGGCTTTGCTGAAATTCGCTTTAGCTATCTCGAACGGGCCACTGGATTGGAACGGGTGCAAGTCCTGGGTAGTGATTGGGAAGAGGTGGAAAACTTTTTTCTCAGTGATCAAAACCGCCGTATTAATGACCTGCTGATCGCTAGCCTGCAACAAATTGGTAATCAACCCACTAAAAAACCAGAAAAACAAGCCCTCTATCAACAATTGATGGATTATCTGAAGCAGATTGAAACCCAATTGCCCGGTGGTAAAGATAACCCTGAATATGGCAACTGGGAAAGTGCGATCGCGGACTATGTTAAAACCTATAGCCTGTTTGTGGGGCCCACTTCTAGCCCTGAACCTCAAGCCGCTGCGCCCTCCCCCAGCCCAGTTGCTGCCTCCCCTCAGACTGTTCCACCAACTCCTGTAACTTCCCCCCCCATCCCTGCAACAGTCAACAATTCTGCCGCTGAAGATAGTAACCTGCAAAAGTTCAGAAAACTGGTGGAAACCTGTTATCGCAAGGGTCAACCTAGCCCAACCGAACTGGATTTACTGGAGAAATTGCGGTTGAAATATAACGTTTCCGAAGCAGATGCCCAGGCTTTGATTGCTCAATTTACCCCAAAAACGACACCAGAAGAAAACATCTATGAATATGCTCTGATGTACCGGGCTTTTCTGGATAACGATCGCGAAGTTGATCTGGAAGAACAGGCCCAATTACTGGAACTACAGGAAGAATTAGGGTTAAGTGATGAGGAAGTTACGACCATTCAAGCCAATGTGCGGGAAGAATTGGGTTTAGCTTGATAGTTGAACAGGAGAATATAAAATGAAATGGCGAGTCGTCCTTGAACCCGATCTTGAAACTGGCGAGTGGGCTGTTTGGTGTCCAGAGTTACCAGGTTGTATTTCTGCCGGAGAGACAGAAGCCGAAGCTTTGGAAAATATCCGTGAAGCTATTGAACTTTATCTTCAACCTGACCCGATCGACCTAGAAACAACGGCGATTTTGCGGGAGGTTTCGGTTGGATGACTCGTATTCGTCGCATGAATGCAGATGAAGTTGAACGTATTTTGGCGCGGTATGGGTTTGAGTTAGTTGCCCAAAAAGGAAGTCATCGTAAGTGGCGAAATATAGACCGTCAGCTTCAAACAACTGTTCCCTACCATAAAGGGCGAGATTTACCACTAGGAACACTACGAAATATTATGGTGAGTGCTGATATTCCAGAGAATGAATGGAAAACCGAATAGGAAGTTTACGTTTCAAAGCAAGCAATTAGAAGTGAAGCGATACTTGCAACCCTACTGCAAAAGCTTAATCAATATATAATTGTAGTTAAGCTGTTCCAAGCAAGTAAGGTAAGTAACCAAAGGACTATGACCCAAGAGCCTGATGTTCTGCTTATCACGGTGACTGATGTGGAAAGCCGTGCTGTCATTGAAGCTTTTGAACAGGCTACAGGTCATAAGGCTATACCAGAATCAATCGATCGCCAAGTATATTTCAATCTGGGAACGGTCAACAGTGCACGAGTTTTTCTAACCCGCTCTGAAATGGGGAGTCTTGGGTTGGGTGCTTCCTTGCTTACCGTGAACAATGCTATTGATGCACTATTGCCTACTGCGGTCATCATGGTAGGGATTGCCTTTGGTGTCAATGAAGAGAAGCAAGCGATCGGTGACATTTTAGTAACGGAACAATTACGTCTGTATGACCTTCAGCGGGTAGGTACGCAGAAGAGCGGTGAGTGGCACGTTATTCTGCGGGGCGACAAACCCCATGCCTCCTCTTGGCTGATCAATCTCCTTAAAAGTGCCAACCTGAACTGGCAAGGGGCTAGGGTGCGTTTGGGGACTGTATTATCTGGTGATAAGCTTGTCGATAATGTAGACTTTCGAGATCAACTTCATCGCTTTGAGTCGGAAGCCATTGGTGGTGAGATGGAAGGAGCAGGGTTATATGTGGCCTGCCAGAATAAAAAAGTAGACTGGATTCTGGTGAAAGCTATTTGTGATTGGGCTGATGGCAACAAAAGCTTAGATAAAGATGAACGCCAAAAAAAAGCTGCCCACAATGCTGCTGAGTTTATCTTACATGCTCTGCAATTTACATCGATCGACTGGCGTAAACAAAGCTCGCCTCAGGTTACGCAAAACCTAGAATCGCAAAGAGTGAGGGCAGATCAAGAGGTAGTGTCTCCAGCGTTGGTAATGGCGCGTAGATCGTTAGCTATTCTTGAAGAGCAAGCTGCTGGCTTTGGTAAACTACACCTACCTGCTCATCTACGGATTGATTTGGAGGAAAAACGCCGGGAAGTAGCAGAATTGGAAGCACGATTGAGATATGGAGAACCGAATGGATGATTGTGCTGCATTGGAAAGAAGATTGCATACTGCTCAAAAAGTACTTGATGCCTTAGAAGAACAGGCTGCATGTCATACAAAGTCTTCGATGCCTGCACCTCTGAAAATTGATCTCGAGGATAAACGTCAGGAAGTTGCAAACTTAAAAGAGCAGTTATCAGAGGCACGTCAGATAGATCAGAATGGGATAAACCGTCAGCTTCCAAGACGATCGCAGGTGCCTGATGAGTACTATGTTGAACGTGATGAGGCTAAAAAGTTATTAGAACGATTTGAAATTGCACTTCAACAAACTCAAGGACAACCCTTACTATTCAATATTTACGGTATTGGTGGAGTTGGAAAAACAACTTTAAAGAATCGATTACAGGAGGCTCAGGTAGGTAAGGTTGATTTTCTGGAGATCTGTTTTGCTAAAACTGCAGGTGTCGAAACCCCGCTCAAACTAATGCGGAAGTTACATCAACTGACATGCCAGCTTTCTAATGGGGAAGCGAATGTTGATTCCTTTAAAGAATGTGAACAGAAGTTTGAAAACACTCTTTATGAGTTGAGTCATAAATCATTAAACGGCGAAGCAACAAGCAGCGAAGAAGAAAGAAAAATTACAAGTTGGTTTGAACGAAATATATGGTTTGGTTCAGCAAGCTTTACATCCACTCTAAACAAACAAAAATCCTATGGGGCATTAGACGCTGGCTTTGAGGCTTTGACAACTATTAGTGAGGATGTAGAGAGCTTACAGGATTGGATACAGCAGCGAGTTCGGAACCATCCTGTAACCAAAGATCACTCTGAACTCCAAGCACTAATGCTGGAGCCAATTTCCAAGCTGACCCATGCATTTGCTCAGAGTTTAATCGAGATTTCTCAGCGCAGGAAGCGACCGCTCGTACTAGTTTTAGATACCTATGAGAAAGCTCAATCTTACCTAAATCAATGGCTGTGGCAATACTTGGTTGAAGATACTCCTTTAGATTCTGCACCAGTGCGGCTTGTGGTGGTAGGACGTAGATCGCTTCTAGCAGATGAGGGTTGGCGCAAACTCAACCAGGATCGGAAATTGCTCTACGAAATGCAACTACAGAAGTTTAGCAAGAGGGATACAGATCGCTATCTCCAAAAGATCGGTATTGAGAACGGTGGAGTACGAAACAAAATTTACAAAGCGACTCAGGGATTACCTTATTATCTAGATTGGGTACGTAAGCAACGAGAGGAAGGCGTTGAACTTGACTTTTCTAAAGGAAACCAGGCAATTGCCGATTTGCTTCTACAGGGGACAGTTCCACAGCAACGAAAAATCTTGCAGGTAGTGGCCTGTTGCCGGTCATTTGATTTGGCAATTATCCGTTACCTGCTAGAGAACAATTTTTCAGACTTACGGAACTGTATAGATAATGTAGAAGGCTGCTTTGAATGGCTGAAACATTCAGACTTCGTTGAATTTACTAAAGGGCATTATCGTCTAGACGATGTGGCACGAGATGTATTTCGGCAATCCTATTTTCAGGAGGATCAGAGCCAGTTTAGAAAAACCCATGCCTTACTAGCTGATTACTTTAAGAAGAAAGCAGATGAAATAGTTGATCCTCAAAAACTGTTGCCGGAACCGTATGAGGATGAGGAATGGAGAAAGCTAATTGCTGAGTTTTTATATCATGGACTTTTTGGTAAGGGAAAAGATGGATTGCGAGAATATATTGAAAAAGTTTTTGCTGGGGCTTATTTGAAAGAACCGGATATTTTTATAGCTCCTTTTGCTTTTATCCGTGCAGAGATGAAAGAGGAGAACCAACATTATTTGCTGTCCAATGCAACGAATAAGTTCTTTAATGGTTCAGAAATTGCTCTTGGTTTTGCTTGGTTTTTGCTAGATCAATCTCCAAAGAGCTACAAGCTAGATTTTAAAGATGAGAACAATCTTTCTGAAGCGGCAATTAATAACCGCTTAGAAAAAATTGAAAGATCTTTAAAAAATTTGCTAGAGTATGTAGATGATCTAGAGGATAGCTTTTCCAAGTCTGTGGGTCTGATATTTAAGTTCTTTCGCTGTAGTAATTCCAGAGAAAGCGTGGATCTTCTCTTACAAGCTAAAAGGCAAACCGAACTACTATTTACTGCTTGTCGTCCAAAGCTATTGCATAATCTCTTTTCACAGCTTGGTTATTTTTTGGAAAACTTAAATTACTATGAAGATTCATTAAACTGTTGCCAAAAAGCGCTGGAATTGCACCAAGCAGATGCATTTACATTTGTATCTCAGGGCATTGCATTGGGAAAATTAGAGCGTTATATAGAAGCATTAGAAAGTTTTCAAAAAGCCATTGATCTTAATCCCAAAGAACTTTTTAGTTGGGCAAACAAAGGGTCTGCTCTCGTGGCACTAGAGCGATTTGAAGAGGCACTTGAAAGTTCGCAAAAAGCTATTGACCTTAATCCCAAAGAACCTTTCGCTTGGTTAATCAAGGGGTCTGCTCTCGTGGCACTAGAGCGATTTGAAGAGGCACTTGAAAGTTTGCAAAAAGTTATTGACCTTAACCCTAAGGAACTCCTTGCCTTTAAGTTGCAGGGAGAGATATATCACAATATACAACGGTTTGAAGAAGCTGTATTAGTGCTTGATAAAGCTATTAAGATTGATGCTAATAATCTCGACTGTCTTAATTTGCAGGCATTAGCTTTTAGCTTCTTAAATGATTTTGATAATGCTATTTTACATATTAATAAGGTGGTCAACCTAAATTCCCAAGACATTATTTACTTGGCGAATAGAGGAATTATTTTAGCTAGGGCGGGTCGATACGCTGAGGCCCTTGCAGATTGTGAACAAGCAATACAACAGAAGCCTGATGATGAGAGTGGCTACTATGCTAAAGCTTGTTGTTATGCTTTACAGGGTAAAGTTGAGCAGGCACTTGAGAACCTACAAAAAGCAATTGATATTGCTGCTCATCGCAGCCGGTTCGCAGCAAGACATAACCCAGACTTTGATGGCATTCGGAATGATGAGCGGTTTCAAGCTTTAGTTTACCCACAGCCACAACACTAACGCATTCATCCAAGTTCACTAAATAAAAAGCTTATAAATTCCTAATCCCCTGTAATAAATACGGTCATCTTCCAATGGCCATTTTTGTTCTCAAACCGGGCACGATAACCAGCGGGGAAATAGGCATAGCGACTGGAAACATAGCCGTGGAGGCCCCTGGGTGTAATAATGGGTTGCCAACCAGCAAAGGTCTGGCTTTCCTCTCGTTGTTGCTTGGATAGCCGTTCAAATCCCCCAGGATCAGCTTTGACCACTTCATTCGAGAGCACATCGACGATCGCACTATCGCCCTGGGGTAAGGCCCGCACATTTACATCCGTACCAACAATGTAAATATCACTGAAGGGATCGCCAAGGGCCGCCTGGGAAACATGGGGACACTGCCAGGCATTGATCTGTTGACCCGCCGGGGCTTCGTAGGGGGAACACCCGATCGTGATAATCCGCTCCAGACGTGGCCAGACCAGAGATTGGGGATTGTTAAAGCCTAACTGACTGAAGGGGATAGGTTTGCCAAAGGTAATTTTGATCTGGGGATCGGCAATGGATTGGATAAAGCGGGCATCCCGATCGCGAATGGCCTGAAGTAAGCGTTGCCGAAATTGGGCAAAGGAACTACTGGGGGGCACCTGATCCTTGACCACAAAGGGACGGCGGGGATAGGCAGCGGCGGGGGCAGCGGCAAAGATCTGGGGATGAAGTTTAGTCAGACGGGTGAAGATTTGCCCACTTTCAGAGGTGGAACTGATTGCTAAGACCGCCACCAGAGCTAATCCCGTCTCCCATCCGACCGCAGTTCGTACCATAAGCCTCACCCAAGCTCTCCCCCCTGATGATGGCGAGGAGGTTGATTCAGTTCCATCTTCCCCCTGATCGGTCTGAAAGTTCAGCCCAGGCTCATCCGCATCACCAAGGAGAACCTCGTGATGAGTCAACTAAATATGCAGGAATTAGGATTGGAGAGACTATGAGGGATCTACCCGTTAACGTCCTTTAGTACGGCGATTAGCAAACTTTTCTATGAACGCTGAAACCCGTTTGAGGATGGAGGGTGAGGATTCATCAGGTTGAGAAATCGTCGGTGCATCACCCTCAATTCCGGTTAGTTCATAGACCCTGACCTCACCATTGCCCAGGGAAAGATTTCCTTTGCGTCCAACCGTTACCCGTTCCGATAGCTGATTATAAACAAGTTCGGAAACTAATAATTCCGTATTCGCCTGCTGATTAGCCAGCTGGATCTGTTGAGCTTGGGTTACAGTCTTGCCAACAGGAATGACCAGGTTTGTCCGATTCGGATCAGCGGCAACCAGGACAACTTCCCCCGTATGGATGCCGATCGTTAATTTTAAGGGTTGATAAGATAATTGCCGTAGAAATTCGTTTAGCTCTGCTAGCGATCGCAACATTTCCAAACCTGCCCATACTGCCCCTTCAGACGCTTTTTCAGCCTCTTTAATCCCGAAGGTTGCAATAATCGTACTGTCCAAATAGCTATTTACAATGCCACCATACTGATTTACAGATTGATGCAAACATTGAAAGTAGCGACTCATCGTATAGAAAATATCATAGGGAAAATTAGTTTCATCAAAGCCAGTGGTTCCTTGGATCTTAGCCACCAGGAGAGTTACTTTCTTTTTATTGCCGGTTACACCGCTGGCAAATTGATGATCAACAATATTGATGTCCTGTTCATCATTCACCATCCGCCGGAATGAGGCATGATCGCCCAGGAGTTGCGTTTGGCAGGCAAGACGAACATGAAAGGGAAAATTGAGTCTTTTGGTTAAGGCAATTTCAGACTCAGTGGCTGCACTACAATTTTCAATCCCTTCCAGAAACATAATACGGCAGGTGGAACAATAAGCCTGCCCACCGCAAATGTTGGTAATTGGAATATCCGCTTTCAATAAAGCCTCTAAAATGGTTTGTCCCGATTCAATAGCAACAGTTTTGTTATCGGGTAAGCAACGAATGTGAGGCATAACATCTATCCTGAAAATGCCATAGTAACAAAATCACTATATTCCGTAGTTCAGGTCGATAAATGAGGAGAAACTGAGAAATACTTTAAGAAAACACAAAGAATATAACGGTCAAATCCAAATCCACCCATATTTTTATTGGATTGAATCAGTTTCGGGGGATTCAAACATCTGCAACATTTCCCAAGACAGGGTGCGAATAATCCGGTTAGCCTGCTGGATCAGTGCAGGAGATCCCTTGACCACCAGCAGATATTTACCCGCTTTGAGCCGATCGCCAAAGGAAATTCGTTCCTGTCCCTGCAGCAGGAGGGTGAGTCCGCCATTGACCACAAAGCTACCCAGCGCCCCAGAAGCCGCTCCCAGTAGACCGCCCAGCACACCGTTTCCCAGCATCCCCAATTCCGGCACAATGCTGATCTCAGTCACCTGGTTAAAGGTAAATCCAGCAAAAAAGCCAAAAGGAATTAACCACAGGAACATTTGCCGAATCCTATCCCGGATGACCAGGGCGGGATCGAACACCGGATCAGTAGCCAAATTCTTGTAGCCCTGTCCCAAAATTTTCACCTGGTTCAAGGCCAGTCCGGCTGACTCCAGCGCGGTGTAAGCTGTTTCCACCTGAATTCGATCTTTACAGGTGACAACAAGGTAATTCGCCATATTATTGTGGTTTTTAGCTTTGTGGTTTTTGGCTGCTGTGTTAGCGTCCAGTCTTTACTAATTCTATGGCTAAGCAAGTCACTTCTCTGGGCAATCGGCTGGCTGAGCTGGGTATGGTGGCGATCGCCAGCGTGCTGATCAGCGGCTTAGTTCTGTCAGTGCGGCAGTTGGGATGGCTACAGCCCCTGGAACTGGGAGCCTACGATCGCTTTTTCCAGTTGCGTCTGGTCATCCTGCCCCAGATCTGGCCACAAATGTTTCCCCAAACCCAAAAAGATCCCCGGATTCTGGTGGTAGGAATTACAGAAGCAGATATTCAAGCGTTGGGCGGCAATTTACAACTCTCCGATGGGCTGTACGCTGACCTGTTTGCCCGATTATTGCGCTATCAACCTCGCGGGATCGGTCTGGATATTTATCGCGATAAACCCTTTGGTTCCCCGGCGGAACAGGCGGCCTTTGCCCAGCAACTCAAATCTAACCCTCGCATTATTGGGATTACAAAACTGGGGGATGACAATAATCCGACCATTGCCCCACCCCCCGCCCTGCCCCCCCAACAGGTTGGTTTCAATGATGTTGTGGTCGATTCTGGTGGGATTGTCCGCCGTAATTTGATGATGCAACAGGGGCAAGAGGGAACGCTGCTTTCCTTTTCCTTTCAGTTGGCATTGCTCTACCTCAGTCAGGGCCAGGACAAAATTGAACCCAGCAACAGCCCCACCGATCCCCATCGGATTGACTGGGGTAAAGCCACATTTTTACCTTTAAATTCCAAAGATGGCGGTTATGTGGAGGCAGATAACCAGGGCTATCAGATTCTGTTGAACTATCGCGGGGATGAGCGCAGTTTTGAGCAGGTCAGTTTAGGTGACATCCGTCAGGGCAAAGTAGCTGCCGATTTGATTCAAAATCGCATTATTCTGATCGGCAATGTCGCTGAAAGTGGGAAAGATTTTTTCTACACCCCCTTCAGTTCCATGGCCAGAGATAACCAGCGCATGTCCGGGGTGGTGGTTCATGCCCAACAACTGAGTCAGCTTCTGGATGCAGTCACGGGGCAACGACCCCTGTTCTGGTTCTGGTCAGAGTGGCAAGAAATTCTCTGGATTGTCTGCTGGTCTCTGGCGGGAGGAATCATAGCCTGGAGTATTCGTCATCCTGTCCTGCTGGCGATCGCCGCCACGGTGCTGTTGTTAGGTTTGATGGGAATTAGCTTTTTGTTCTTTTTGGATTCAGGCTGGATTCCCCTGGTTCCACCCCTGTTGTGTGTCTTAATTACGGGAGCAACAATTACTGCCTATACCGCTCAGCAAGCCAGCCAACAGCAACGAATGGTGATGCGGCTCCTGGGGCAAAACACCTCTCCAGAAATTGCCGAAACCCTCTGGCAGCAGCGAGATCAACTCCTCAAAAATGGTAAATTGCCCGGTCAACGTCTGATTGCCACCCTGCTGTTCACCGACCTAAGAGGCTTCAGCTCAATTTCAGAACGATTACCGCCGGAAGAAATTTTGATCTGGCTGAACGAGTACCTGGAAGAAATAACGCAGGTTGTCCAGAGCCACCAGGGAGTGATCAATAAGTTCACGGGCGATGGAATTATGGCCGCCTTTGGGGTTCCCATTCCCCGCCAGACGGAACAGGCCATTGCGGATGATGCCCAACGGGCCGTAGCCTGTGCCCTGGCCATGGGCGATCGCCTGGATCAACTGAACGTTTACTGGCAAAAGAAAGGATTACCCCAGGTGCAAATGCGGGCAGGGCTTTTTACGGGTTCGGTGGTGGTGGGGAGTTTGGGTAGCAAAACCCGGCTGGAGTACGGCATTATTGGCGACAGTGTCAACACCGCTTCCCGGCTGGAAAGTGTAGATAAGCATCGCCAACCCACCCCCTGTCGCGTTCTGATTGCTCAGGAAACTTTAGATTACCTGCATGACAAGTATGAGGTTGAACCTTGGGGACCGTTGGAACTGAAAGGCAAGGAAACCAAAATTCTAGTTTATCGGGTGGTTGGACCTCGTTCTGCAACGGTGCAGACTGCCCTGGAGCAATCCTCCAATGGGTCTGACGAAAATGGTAGTTTGGAGAAACCTTCGTGAACCTGGCATGAGTAACGAGTCTCAAATCTTTCAGCAATCGATCTATATCAATGCACCGCTTAAAACGGTAGAACGGACGATCGTCGATCGAACCCTGATGCACCGCTGGCTGAATCCGCTCCTGGCCTGTGAATCCATAGGTGAGTGGACAACGGAGGTGGGTAGTCAATTCCGGTTTTATTTAAAAATTCCCTTGCTGCAGCCAACCTTACAGGCCACTGTTGTGGAACGACAACCAGGGTTAGTTGTATGGCAATTTTCTGGTTTTTTTGAGGGTAGCGATCGGTGGCAATGTAGCCCAGAGAGTTCTGGTACCCGTTTACTCAATTGTTTTGAATTCCAGATTTCCAATCCTCTGGTGGCGTTTGGCTTTAATACCTTGGCCGCGAGTCTCACCCGATCGGATATGCAGACTCAACTGCAACGATTAAAACAGATAGCTGAGGACTTAAGTGCTGCAAACCTGAACGACTCGGTAGTACAACGACCCAAGTCTCCTCCGGGCTGAGGGGTGAAAGTCTGGGGTTTAGGGCCGGCAACCCAGAACCGCTCACTACCTTGCCGAGTAAAGGAGACTCAGGTTTCAGGTGTCAATCGACTGACATGAATTCAGGCAGAAGGCCAGTCCAAACGCCCTACTTAGTGGGTGCGGAACCCGGTTGGGGAGCGTTTTCCACCTGTGGCTGGGGAGCATTTTCTCCCTGTGACTGGGGAAGCTTTTCCACCACAGGAATGGGGTCTGCCCCAGGGGTCACGGACTGGTCGGCAGCAGCTTTGCCAGGGACACCCCCTTCAGTTGCCGAGGGCTGGCTCGGAGCAACCGGGGTAGGGCTGGTTGGGGGGGCTGCAGCAGGGGTAGAACTGTCGCTTGCCTGGGGAACTGTACCTGCACCAGAAGTCGGTTGGTCTGGAACCGGGTTGACAGGCTCAGCGGCGATCGTTTGGGAAAGCCTGCTGGTTGAGGGTAGGGAACTGAGACGACCCGGATGGGCCTGGGCCAGAACTGCAGTGCTAACCATTACCAAGCTGAACAGGGAACTGACAGAAAACAAGGTTTGAACTTTCATATTATGAACCTCCATTGATGGTCTGTCAGGTCAAAAAGCCTCTCTCGATCTAAATAGAGAGAGTCAGGGTTAAGGCTTACCCATTGCTGCCGTTAGACGGATGAGATTTACCTGGGTTCCAGGCAAAACCAATAGCTGAAATCAGCTAAAAGCCTTATAAGCCATGGATTTGAATATGTTCATCCCTCAATTGATAGAGGCTGAAGATCTACCCAGAGAGTGAGATTTGTAGTTGAGCTGCATCAATTTGTATAATTGCTTGATTTGGTAGTAGCGCAAGGACAAATGGGCAAAAAAAAGCGAATCACCGTTAAGTAAGAACTGTAATGCAAGGACAGTTCAGTAAGAATCAGAAAATTTATCTGTTTTTGTTTTAAGGACTTTTATGCGAGGAGCCTCACTTCCAATCAATCATGTCACCAGTCTAGGAATTTTTCTTTTTCTTGTCCTATGTGCTGTAAACATACTCTCTGATGCTTTTGATGTTAACCAGTTCCATGAGTCTCAATCCAATGAGAGTATGTTTAGTCCTCGTTTTGTTTATGCCTACTTTGTTGCCTTGTTCTGTCTAGTGGTAGGACTACTCCCAGTTGTTTATGCTTATGTAGGCGAAAATTCTTTTGCTTTGCACTTTATAATTAACTGTTTGATCACCCTGATAACGGCCATCTTTTCCTGTAAAGTTGCTCACAATCCCATTAAAGTTATTCTTGATTTTTTTATAAATCCTTTGGTTAAGCGGAACTCAGAAGATTCTGAGAAGATTGTTGTTGCAGCTATAACATTAGACCTGTCGGGAAATAAGGGATAATTCAGTAGCAGTTGCAAGGTGCTCGAC
>ERZ1066117.214-NODE-214-length-56875-cov-36.573882_pt1 | contig 56875 bp, 38 predicted proteins | sample MGYA00382764_ERZ1066117 | MGnify/ENA primary metagenome ERZ1066117 (study PRJEB33369, sample SAMEA5778347) | biofilm metagenome | biome: Industrial cooling water; feature: Water cooling tower basin; material: Biofilm | place: United Arab Emirates | collected...
GAGCGCCATCAGGGCGACGGCGATCGCCTGTCCTCCACGACAGGCGCGAACGAACAGGGCCGAACGGTCAGGCAAGGCGCTGGAGCAGAGCATCGGGCGTCTCCGGGAGCATGCGACCGTCCGTGTCGGTGGTGACGAGGATCGTCTGCCCGCGGGCCGAGCAGCGATCGTCGGTGAGGTTGCGGATCCGGTAGGCGATCACGATCCGCGGCGTGACCGACACGAACCACGCGGACACGCGGGCCTTGTCGGCGTAGCGCAGCGGATAGGTGTAACGGCAGTGGCTGTCGACCAGCAGCTGGGCGTAGCCGGCCGCGCGGATGTCGGCGACGTCGAGCCCGCGCGCGCGCATCAGCGCCGTCCGCCCGAGCTCCATGTACTTGTAGTAGTGCCCGTGCCAGACGATGTGCAAGATGTCGACGTCGTGGAACGGCACCTCGAAGTCGACCGAGACCTCGTGAAGCCGGCTCACGCGAAGTCGACCTCCCCCGCCGGCAGCTGCCCGCCGCGGTAGAGCGCCAGCACCTCGGCGATGTCGTGGTCCTGGCGGCGGTCGGCGTCGACCATCGGCACGCGCGCGCGCACGGCCGCGTGGAGCGCCCGCGCGCGCTTGTGCACGTTCTGCCCCTCGCGGAGGTCGACCGCCTGGCACATCGTCAGCAGGCCGATCGCGGCGACGGTCTCCGTCAGCTCGACGATCCGCAGGCAGTCGCGCGCCGCGATCGTGCCCATGCTCACCTTGTCCTGGTTGTGGCATTCGGTGCTTCGGCTGAAGACGCTCGCCGGCATCGTCAGCTTCAACGCCTCGGCCGCGAGCGCCGACGCCGAGATCTGCATCGCCTTGAACCCGTGGTGCGCCGCGCGGTCCGGCCCGCGGCGGCCGACCAGGTTGGCCGGCAGCCCGGCGCTCGTGTCCGGGTTGCAGACCAGCGCGACCTGCCGGTCGACCAGGTCGGCGAGGTTGGCGACCGCCGTCTTCAGCGCGTCGAGCGCGAAGCAGGCGTGCCCGCCGTAGAAGTTGCCGCCGTGCAGCACCTCCCCCGTCTCCGGGTCGACCAGCGGGTTGTCGTTCGCCCCCGCGATCTCGACCTGCAACCACTCGCGGATCCACGGCAGCGCGTCGAGCAGCACCCCGATCACGTGCGGCGCGCAGCGGATCGAGTAGCGGTCCTGGATCCGCGCCGGCGCGGCCGGCCGCGGGTACTCGATGTCCTCGCGGATCCACCGCGCGCACGCCCGCTGGCCTGGGTGCGGCTTGGCGGCGAAGATCCGGTCGTCGAAGTGCGCCGGGTTGCCGCCGAGCACGTCGCTGCCCATCGCCGTGAGCGCCGCGCACAGCCGCGCGAGCCGGCGCGCGCGCGCGAACGCGAGGCAGCCGAGCCCGACCATCACGCTGGTCCCGTTCATCAGCGCGAGGCTCTCCTTCGGCGCCAGCACCAGCGGCGCGATCCCGGCGGCCCGCAGCGCCTCGGCCGCCGGCTCCGCCTGTCCCTCGCGCCAGACCTCGCGCTCGCCGACCAGCGCCGCGACCACGTACGACAGCGGCGTCAGGTCGCCGCTCGCCCCGACCGACCCCTCGGCCGGGATCCGCGGCAGCACCCGCTTGCGCAGCAGCTCGCACAGCCGCTCGAGCACCTCGACGCGGACCCCCGACCACCCGCGCGCCAGCGCGGCCAGCCGGACCGCGACGACCGCCGCCGACTCGACCTCGTCGAGGATCCGCCCGGTCCCACAGCCGTGGAACCGCATCAGGTTGACCGGCATCGCCGCGACGTGGTCGGCCGGGACCGCCGTCTCGCACGAGTCGCCGAACCCGGTGTTGACGCCGTAGACGACCTCGCCCGCGGCCAGCCGGCGCGCCAGGTGCTCCGCCCCCTGGGCGAGGAACGCCAGGTACGCCGGCTCCTGCGCCAGCGCCGGCACGGCTGTCCCTTCGGCCAGACGGACGACCTCCTCGATCGTGAGTCCCGCGGGCCCGACGACGACGACGTTACTCACTCGGCCCTCCAGAAGTCGAAGAAGTTGAACCAGTTGTACGGCGCGAGCCGGCAGTAGTGCTCGAGGCGGTCGGCGTAGCGCTGGACATGGGCGGCGATCGCCGCCTCGCGGCGGCCCCGCGGCAGTTCTAAATGCTCGGCGAAGGGCTCGCAATAAAGATCGTAGCGGTCCGGCGCGTGATAAAGCCCAAAAGTCAAGTAGATCGGGCACTTTAGCAGCGCCGCGAGGGTGTACGGGCCGGTCGGGAAGCGCGCCGGGGCGCCGAGGAACGTCGCCGTGGCCGTCTTCTCGTTGACCCCGACCCGGTCGCCGAGCACCGCGACCAGCTCGCCGCGCTCGATCGCCTCCTGCGCCTTGAGGATGTAGCTCGTGTCGCGCGGATCGATCTCGATCACGCGCGCGTCGAAGTCCGGCGCGACGGTCTTGAGGAACCCGTTGATCATCCGCGCGTTCTTCCAGTAGACGAGGATGTTGAGCGGCAGCGCCTCGGCCTCGCTGCTGGCCCGCATCGCCTCGAACGACCCGAGGTGCGCCCCGAGCAGGATCGCCCCCCGCCCGTCCCGCTTGAGCCGCGCCAGGTTGTCCGCGCCGGTCTGCGTGAACTTGAAGCGCCGCATCTCCCCGCGGACCAGGAACACCCGGTCGAGCGCGCAGCGGGCGAACGCGTAGATGTGGCGGTAGCTGGCCCAGAACCCGTGCGGCTCGCCGATCCGCCGCAGGTAGTCCTGCGAGGCCGCGCGCGCCTTGCCGGCGAAGACCGCGTAGTAGAACACGATCACCCGCAGCAGCGCGCCCGCCCCGCGGCGCCCGAACACGCGGACGAACAGCAGCAGCGCCTTGATCCCGAGCACCGTGCCGCGCTCGGGCCGGGTCATCCACGCCCGGTCGCCCTCGCCGGCCGGCGTCGGCGCCGGCGCGTTCGTCTGTCTCTCTAGACCTGTCTCTTCCACCATGGCCTATCGGGCAGCCGGGAGCTGCGGCCGGCGCAGCCGGCGGTAGAGCCGGATCCACGGCAGCACCATCACGCGCTGGAACGACAGGCGCGTGTGCAGCCACCCGATCCGGAGGTTGTCCTCGACCATGCGGAAGTGCGACACCCCGCCCTCGCTCGCCGTCAGGTAGCGGACCTTGGTCGGGACGTTGATCACCGGCACGCCGAGCCACGCGATCTTGACCGCGACCTCGATGTCGAAGTCCATCCGGTCGCCGGTCCGCCCGATCGCCAGCGCCGCCGCCAGCGGGTACACGCGGAACCCGCACATCGGGTCGGCGATCACCCCGCGGCCGGCCTCGAAGTCGGTCCAGAACAGCGTGATCTTGCGGGCGACGAGCCGGCCCTTCGGCGCCGAGGCGTCGTAGATCGGCGCGCCGAGGATCAGCGCCTCCGGCCGCTCGCGCGCCGCCTGCAAGAGCCGCGGGATGTCCGAGAGGTCATGTTGCCCGTCGGCGTCGACCTGCAGCGCGTGCGTGTAGCCGAGCCCGCGCGCGACCTCGAAGCCGGTCTTGACCGCCGCCCCCTTGCCGCCGTTTTGCGCCCGCCGGTGCGCGTGCGCCAGCCCGTCCGCCGCGAGCCCCTCGACCGCGCGCCGCCCCTCGTCGGCGCTGCCGTCGTCGACGACCACGACGTCGGGCAGGTGCTCGCGCACGCGCAGCACCACCTCGCGGACCGTCCGCGGGTTGTTGTAGGTCGGGATCAGCGCGCACGGGCGGAATTCAGGCACCGGGGACCTCGTACTCGAGGACGCCGCTGCTGACGACCTCGCCCTCGCGTGCGAGTGTGAACCGGACCTCGCCCGCGCGCACGGGCTTGAGCCGCTCGTCCGTACGCACGTGGATCCGCAGCCGCAGCTCGTCCCCGGGCGCGATCGGCCGGCTGAACTTGAGCCGCGCCGCCCGTCGCAGCCGCCCGAGCTCCGGGTACAGCCTGGCGACCTGCGGCACCACCAGCGCCGCCAGCTGGGCGACCGCCGGCAGCACCGGCCAGCCCTCGAAGTGCCCCGCGAAGTACGCGAGGTCGCGCGGCACCGCGAAGTCGAGCTCGTCGACGATGCCGTCCTCGACGTACCGCACCTGCCTCCGGATCCGGAACTCCGTCGTCATCGCTCCTCCTGCGCGAGCCCGAGCAGCGCCAGCAGCCGCCGCCGGGTCAGCTTGCCGCTCGCCTCGCGCGGCAGCGCCGGCACCAGCCGGATCCGCCGCGGCACGACGACCGGGTCGAACCACTGCAGGAGCGCGTGCCGCAGCCCCGCGATCGCCTCCGCGGCCTCGCCCGCCGGCTCGCGCAGCACGACCGCCGCGACCAGCTCGTGCCCGCGCGCGCCCGCGCTCTCGGTCGCGACCACCGCCGCGTCGGCGACCCGCGGCAGCGCGAGCAGCCGCTGCTCGACCTCGGCGATCGCCACCCGCTTGCCCGCGATCTTGACCACCCCGTCGAGCCGCCCGCGCAGGTAGAACCGCCCGTCCTCCGCGACCTCGACCCGGTCCTCGCCCGGGTACGGCCGCGCCGCGTCCGGCGGCAGGAACGGCGAGTCGAGCAGCAGCCGCCCCTCGCCCGACGCGGCGACCCGCACCCCGGGCAGCGGCGTCCAGGCTGGCTCGGAGAACATGTCCGAAGCGCCCTCCTCGATCCGCCGCCAGCCGATCCCGCCGGTCTCCGACGACCCGTAGACCTCGGTCACCGCGAGCCCCTGCCCGGCGAGCAGCTCGAGCGCGGTCGCGCGCGGCAGCGGCGCGCCGGACGAGAACACCCGCCGCAGCGGCGGCAGCTCGCCGCGCCCGAGCACCGTCATCCCGCGCAGGTGCGCCGGCGCGCTGACGAGCGCGGTCGCGCCGATCCGCCGCGCGACCGCGGCGACCGTCTCGGCGTGCAGCGGCGTCTCGCGCGAGAACGCCGCCCCGGCGGCCAGCGGCGCGAGCACGCTGAACAGGAGCCCGTAGATGTGGTGCGGCGGCACCGTCGCCAGCACGACGTCCCCGGCCCCGAGCGCGAACGTCTCCGCCAGCGCCCGCGCCTCGCCGAGCAATTGCCCGGCCGTCTTGGCGCACGGCTGGTGCTCGCCGGTGCTGCCCGAGGTGTACACCGTGGCGACCGGCCGCCCCGCCGGCAGCGCCTCGGGCCATGCGATCTCGGACATGTCCTCCGGGACCTGCCCTGTGAGCCACGGCCGGAGGTCGTGCGCGTCGGCGAACCCGGCGTCGTGCAGCAGCGCGACCACCCCGGGCCGCGCCGCGAGGCTGCGGACCGCCTCCGGCTGGGCGTTCGGCGGCAGCGCGACCGCGTGCCCGCGCAGCCACGCGCCGAGCGCCGCGACGGCGACGTGGTAGCGGTCGCCGCAGACGACCAGCACCTCGCTGCCCGGCGCCGGCGCCGGCAGCCGGCCCGCGACGATCCGCGCGTCGCCCAGCAGCTCGCCCGCCGTGCGCGCCCCGGGCTCGCCGACGGCGACCGGCGCGTCGACCCGCGCGTGCGCCAGCGGGACGAACGCGGTCATGCGCCGAGCACCCTGCGCAGCAGCCGGTCGGGCAGCGCGTCGGAGAAGCGGCGGAAGATCGCCTTGCGGGCGATGTACTCGACGGTGAACATCACCCCGATCAGGAGGTACGCGACCAGCCCCGTGTACAGGCTCCACCACCACACCGGGGCCCACAGCGCGAGCCCGGCGGAGATCGCCGCGTTGGCGACGAAGAACCAGCACCACACGATCGTGACCTTGCGGCAGTACGCGGGCCCGCCCTCGGGCAGCTCCGGCTCCTGCATCCGCGCGAACCGCTCGACCATCGACACCGGCCCGCGCAGGCTCGCCGCGAAGTTGGCGAGCAGCATCAGGTTGACCAGCACCGGCAGCGCGTAGAAAAACCGCGGCTCGTTCAGCGCCGCCCCGAGCCCGACCAACGCCAGCAGCGACAGCGGCACCCGCAGCACCGGCCACAGGTGCGCACGGTCGGCCGCCCGCGCCTTCGCCACCAGCCCCGGCACGAGCGCCGCGAGCAGCACGAGCCCGAGCACCCGCGGGCTCCAGCGCGACACGCCGACGTACACCAGCAGCGGGTAGACGGCGACGAAGGTGCCGCGGAGCGCGGCGGTCAGCCACCTCGGCATGAGCGCTCTAGGACATGGACAATAGGCCAGGGCCCGCGGAGGACCCGCTCAGCCGGCCGCGCCGGCGGCCCGCTGGGCCGCGACGTAGGCGGCCAGGTTGCGCACGCTGGCGAAGATGTGGCGGTTCTGGGCGTCGTCGGCCTTGGTCTTGACGCCGTACTTCTTGCCGATCGCCATCGCCATCTCGAGCACGTCGATCGAGTCGAGCCCGAGCCCCTCGACCAGCAGCGGCGCCTCGTCGTCGATGTCCTCGGGGGTCATGTCCTGCAACATCAGAGCCTCGATGATCAGCTCCTTGATCTCGCGGACGAGGGCTTCGGGCGGGGCGGTCTCTGCCATACGACGCCGGCATCCTACGAGGAACCGGCGGCGGACCTCAAGCGGGCGCGCACCCTTTTGCGGACCCTCGCGCCGTGCGCACCCGCGCCGCCGGGCCGAGCTAGCTCACGTCCGGCCCCTGGCTCTTGGCGCAGGCGCGCTCGCCGACACCCCGTACCCTCGCCGCACCCATGACCCAGACCAATCAACCTCGCATCGCCATCGTCACCGGCGGCGGCAACGGCATCGGCCGCGCGACCGCCCGCACGTTCGCCGAGGCCGGCTACGCCGTCGCCGTGTGGGACCTGGCCGAACAGGCAGCCCAGGACGTCGTCTCCGCGATCACGGCCGCCGGCGGCGTCGCCGTCGCCCACCGCGTCGACGTCAGCAAGCCCGAGGACTGCGCCGTCGCGGCCAGGGCCGTCGTCGAGCGGTTCGGCCGGATCGACGCGCTGATCAACAACGCCGGGATCGTCCGCGACGCGCAGCTCGTCAAGGTCAAGGACGGCCAGGTGATCGGCCAGATGAGCGCCGAGCAGTTCCAGCTCGTGCTCGACGTCAACCTCAAGGGCGTCTTCAATTGCACGCAGGCCGTCGTGCCGACGATGATCGCGCAGAAGTACGGCCGGATCGTCAGCACCTCCTCGGTCGTCGCGCTCTACGGCAACTTCGGCCAGACCAACTACGTCGCCGCCAAGGCCGGCGTGATCGGGATGACCAAGGTGTGGGCGCGCGAGCTCGGTCGCTACGGCATCACCGCGAACGCGGTCGCGCCCGGCTTCATCGCCACCGACATGGTCAAGAGCATCCCGGAGAAGGTCTACAACCACCTGATCGAGCACACGCCGGTCGGCCGCGCCGGCTTGCCCGAGGACATCGCGCGCGCGTACCTCTTCCTCGCCGACGAGCGCTCGAGCTTCATCACCGGCGCGGTGCTCTCGGTCGACGGCGGCAGCGTCACCGGCACGTGAGCGACCCGCGCACGCTCCAGCGTCGACGCGAGGGCGCGGCGCACCGTCCGCGCCCTCGATTGTCTTAATGTCCGGACCGACGCTAGAGCAGACCCCGAATCTCACGCGACCCGCAGCGCGGACCTCCGCGCACGCGCCCTGCTCGTTCGTTGCAGCGACAACGCGAAAGGTCTAGCGTAGGAGCAGATGACCGACGACGGATCGCGCGCGCTCCCCAGATTCCTCGCCGAGAGCGGGTATCGCAGCGCGACGAACAGCCACAAATGGACGGAGGTCCTGATCTGGCGCGATACGGAGCGCTGGCTCGGCCGGGGCCCCGACGCCGAGTCCGCCCTGCAAGACGTGCTCGCGCAGATGTTCCCCTCGACCGCCGCGCGCCTGCTGTTCGAGCGCTTCCGCGACGGCCTGCCCGAGCCCGCGCGCGCCCAGCCTGGGGGCGCCGCGATGCATCCGCAGGCGCAGGCGCCCGCCGCCGCCGAACCTCCGCCTCCCGCCGCGCCCGCCGAGCCCGAGCCGCCGCGCGGCCCCGCCGTCGGCTCACGGATCGCGCTGCCGACCTACCCGGCCGCCGCTGTCGCCGAGGCGCGCGAGACCCTCGAGGAGATCCTCCGCGACATCCAGGACGTACGCCCCGACTTCGCCCTGATGTCGCCGCGCTACCAGAAGGTCTACATGCTCGCCTGGATCTCGCGCGCCCGCGGGTTCGACGAGCAGTTCCAGGGCGAGCACAAGATCACCGTGCTCGTCCGCCGGATCGCCCACGAGCTGACCAACCTGAGCAAGATCCTCTGGCCCGGCTCGGTCCAGGCGCTGCAGATGAACGCCCAGCCGAGCTGCGTCGTCGCCGAGCTCGGCCTCAAGACCCTGCACGCCCCGAAGACCTGGGCCGAGGCCCACGAGTTCGTGCAGACCCACCGCGAGCGCGCGATGCTCACCGACGTCGCCGTCGACGACTACGGCTGGGCCGACCGCCCGCGCAAGGGCCCACCGGGCCCGCCGCGCACGCTGCTGCGCGAGGCCCAGCGGGCGATCGAGGCGATCGCCGGCAACGTCACCGACCCGCCGCCGCGCCACCTGACCACCCCGCCCGAAGAATTGCCGAACGACCAGCTCGACGCGCTCGTCCGCCACGCCCAGGCGCTGCGCGAGATCCGGCGCTTCATCGCCGCCGACGACCCGGAGACCTGGGGCGCCGTGATCGGCCGCCTGCGCTGGCTGTCCGGGCGCCTCGGCGAGCGCGTGCCGCAGCTGCGCCGCTGGCTCGACCCCGAGTTCCTCCCGCCGCCCGAGCGCGTCAAGACCGGCCCCTCGCCCGAGCAGGTCCGCGCGCAGCAGGCCACCGTCCGCAGCGAGCGCGACGCCCTCGTCGCCGGCGCGCCCGACGACGCCGCGCTGCTCGCCTGGCTGGCCCGGGCCTTCGACGCGCACAACACCCCCGAGATCGCCGGCCTCGTCCAGCCGCTGCGCGCCCGCGTCGAGGCGCTCCGCCCCGACGCCTTCGAGGACCGCCGCCTGCGCCGCCGGATGACCGGCCTGCTCGAGCTGCTGCGCCGCGGCGATCTCGGCGCCGCGCCGCCCGAGCCCGACGACGAGCTCGAAGACGGCGACGAGGCCGTCGACGCCGAGGACCCCGGCACCCACCTGTTCGACCAGGTGCGCCCGCGCGTCGAGGGCAAGCGGATCCTGTTCGTCAGCAACCGCGAGGACCCTGACCTCAAGGCCAGGCTCGAGGGCTCGCTCGGCCTCGACATCACCTGGTGCGACGGCAACGCGCGCAAGGTCCAGGCCCAGTGCGAGAGCATCGCCCGCCACAGCTACGACTACGTGCTGATCGCGACCGGCTTCCAGGCCCACAACATCGACGGGATCCTCGCCCGCGCCGCCCGCGGCAGCAGCGTCCCGTACGTCCGCGTGTTCAAGGGCCGCCCCCTCGCCGTCGCCCGCGCCCTCGCCCGCACCCTCGGCGTCGCCACGGCGGCCTGACGGGACCCCCCCGACTCGGCGGCCCGCGCCGCGCTCCGCGGCCCGCCGCTCCGCCCCCTTGCGATCTCTCCTGATCCGCGCTCCGCCACCCGCCCGCGGGCCTGGCACGCGCGTCGAGGTGGCCCGCGCCGCGAACCTGGCATCTCCGCCAGGTCCGTAAAGATCTGCCGGAAATCTGCCCCAGCTCCGTCGCAGATCCGTCGCAGAACCGCTGGATCGCCGGACACCGCTCCTGCGGCCGATCTGCGGATGAAGAGTGCGCGTGCGACCCCTTGAGTTGCAGGTGCAACGTGTGGGATGCTCGGTTTTGACCCTGCGTGCGGCCCGCGGCCGCGCGAGGAGGAACCGCATGGCCCTGCTCAAGCGCGTCTTCGCCCTGCTCCCCGCCCTCGCCCTCGGCGCCTGCGCGCCGCCGCCCGCGCTCGGCGGCGACGACGACACCCCGGCCGGCTCGACCAGCGGCCCCGCCGAGGACGACACCGGCGCGCCCGCGACCACCGGCGCCCCGCCCGACGCCGAACCGCTGCCCGACCCCTTCGAGCTCAACCGCGAGACCCTGCGCCTGCTGCCGTTCGCGGTCCGCTTCAAGCGCCTCCAGCAGCTGCTCGGCCTGCCCGCCGAGGATCCCACCTTCGATGTCCTCCGCGCGCGCCGCTACGAGCTCGGCGACTACAACCACGCGCTCGGCGTCAGCCCCGACCTGACGTGGAACGCGACGCGGATGAGCGGATGGGTCGCGGCGATGCGCCCGGTCTGCAACTCCGCGGCGATGAAGGCCCGCTTCCCCGGCTTCCCCGACCACCTGGCCGACCTGCTCGCCGCCGCCTACGGCACCCCCGCGACCCCCGAGCAGCTGGCGAGCTACGAGGACCTGCTCGGCGCGGCGCAGTTCGACGACGCCACCCGCTACGAGCTCGTCTGCGTCGCCGCCCTCAGCGCCCTGGAGTTCGTCGCCCAATGACCGCGCGCGCCTGGCTCTCTCTACCTGTCCTCGCGGGCATGTCCCTCGCGTCCTGTTACGCGGGCACGCAGCCGGCCGCCGAGACCGGCCCCGCCGAGACCGGCCCCGCGGACACCGGCGCCGCGGACACCGGCGACGCCAGCACCGGCGACGACCTGCCCGAGCTGCCGCCCCCGCCGGCCCCGCCGCCGACCCTCGCCGAGCTCGGCTACACCGACCGGCAGGCGCGCGCCTACCTCGCCGAGGTCGCGCCGATGGTCGTCGGCCGGCTGCTGCGCCCCGACGAGGACAACCTGATCTTCCACTTCGGCGCCGACGCGGTCGTCCCGATCGTCGAGGCGTGGATCCGCGAGCCGGCGTTCGCCGACTCGGCCCGCCTGATGCTGCAGGTCAAGCTGCACGCGAGCGGCAACAAGGACGGGATCGACTTCGAGCTGCCCGGCAACCTCGCCGCCCACGTCGCCCGCCACGACCTGCCGTACGCGCACCTCGTCACCGCCGACTACTGCGTCGGCCCGAACAGCGAACCTGTCCCTTGCGACACCGGCGCCCCGTACGCCGCCGGCGTGCTGACGACCCGCGCCTACCTGATCGCCAACGCGAGCCGCTTCAACCTGCGCCGCGCCCGGCGGATGCTCTACATCTTCAGCTGCCGCAGCTACCCGATGGACACCGTCCTGCAGCCGCCGGTCGAGAAGGCCGACCTGATCCCGATGTTCCGCGCGATGACGCAGGACGAGCAGACCGTCCCCGAGGCGCAGAACGGCTTCGGCAACGGCCTCGCCTGCTACTCGTGCCACAGCCAGTTCTCGGCGCACGCCCAGCTGTTCGTCAAGTTCGACGAGGCCGGCCTGTGGCGCCCCGAGGCGACCGGCCTGCAGGACCCCGCGAACGAGCTCGGGCGCTCGGTCGGCGGCCTGTTCGCCTCGCACTTCGAAAGCCCGCTCGCCGCCCCGCTCGAGATCACCCAGATGTTCGGCGTCCCGGTGAACACCCTCGCCGAGGCCGCGCAGGTGCTCGCCGCCGAGGACAACTTCTACTCCTGCGCCGCGCGCAACGTGCTCGAGTACACCTTCGGCCTCGGCGAGAGCGAGGCCGCCGACATCGAGAAGGACCTGCTCGCCGAGCTCGGCGCGCAGGCGGTCGCCCGCGACCGTCGCCTCCGCCCCGACAACCCCGAGGGCCCGACCCTCGGCGACCTCTTCGTCGTCACCCTGACCCACCCCCGCGTCGTCCAGGTGATCATCGGACCGCCCGACGCCGCCCCCGAGACCGACTGACCCGGAGGACAGCCATGCCACGCAGGCCGATCATCGACACCCTCCACCCCCTGCAGCGCCGCGGCTTCGTCAAGCTGCTCGGCGCCGCGCTCGCCGCCCCCGCGCTCTCGCCCTCGCTGCGCCGCGCCGCCCACGCCCTCGCGTTCGGCGAGGCGAAGGCCGAGGAGCTCGACAAGCCGCCGATCCTCTTCGTCGAGATCGACCTCCGCGACCAGTGGGACTTCGGCCACGTGTTCGTCGCCCCCGGCCTCGCCACCCACGCCAACCTGAAGCGCGGCTCGACCGGGGACATGTGCGCGATGTTCTTCACCCCCGACCAGCTCGCGCAGCGAGACAATCGGATCTACCTCACCCCGCACTCGCTGCCGCTCGAGCCCCACCTCGACACGATCGCGATGATCGAGACCTGCGAGCTCGGCATCGGCCAGATCCACGGCCACGAGGCCAGCAACCCGATCCGCTCGCCCGGCCGCAGTGACGTGCAGAAGCCCGGCACCATGGAGATGGGCGCCAACGAGCTCGGCCTCGGCGGCGTGCCCGGCAACCAGGTCCACTTCAGCAGCACCCCGACCCCCGCCGCCCTGCACAACCACTGGATGAAGCAGGTCGACCCGTCGGTCCGCAACGGCATCGCCTTCAAGGGCATCTCGCGCGACCACACCGCCTACCACTTCGGCGCCGGCCTCGCGGGCGCCGAGCTCGACCGCCTGCAGACCCGCGCCCAGCTGTTCGCCGCCTTCCCCGACAAGCTCGAGGACTTCAACACCCTGCCGACCCCCGAGCAGGCCGCCGCGCTGACCGAGGTCCTGCGCCGCACCGACGACAAATTCCTCAAGCGACTCGAGTACACCGAGTCCGCGCAGGTCGTCCACCACGCGACCCTCGACGAGCTCCCCGGCCGCCTCTACATCGGCGAGCCCAAGCTGATCAGCCTGCCGCTCGACGAGGCCGAGACCGCCTACTGGAGCGCCGGCGTCCCGCCGCAGGTCGGCGCCGGCAACAAGAAGGCCGAGATCTGGGAGATGGTCGGCTGGGCCGCCAAGCTGCTGGTCAACGGCCTCGTCCGCACCGTCGCGCTCGAGTTCGACTACCTCGACTGGCACGACTACCGCGACCAGCCGCTGATGGACACCCTGGCCCTCCAGACGGTCCTCCCGCTGGCGCGCCTGATCGAGCAGCTCAAGGCCGCCGGCCTGTACGACCGCACGCTGATCGCCGTCTACACGCTCGACAGCGGCCGCTCCCCCGCCGCGTACTCGTCCGGCAACGTCGGCAAGAGCGGCCTGATGCTCGCCGGCGGCATGATCAAGGGCGGCTACTACGGCGACGTCGGCGTCGCCGGCGACCAGGGCGACGGCCACTCGTACTACTACAGCGCCCCCGACGTCGCGACCGGCAACCCGCTGCCCGGCGTCACCGACAACTCGCAGCGGATCCCGAGCGCGACCGTCTGGCGCACCGTGATGAAGGCCCTCGGGCTCCCCGACGACGTCGCCGGCCAGTTCCCCGCCGTCGCCGGCGCCCCGCACCTGCCGTGGCTGCTGCGCACCTGAGCGCGCGGCGCTACTTCACCTCGATCACCAGCTCGAACGGCGCGTCCTTGCGGATCCCGCGGATCCCCCACCGATCGAGCTGCTTGAGCGCCTCGTAGGCCGCGAGCGCCGCCTCGACGCTCGTCAACGGCCTCCCGCCGATCTCCTGCACCGTGTCCCCGTTCTGCAGCCCGAGCGCCGCGAGCGGGCTGCCCGGGCGGATCCCGAACACCTTGAAACCGCTCGTCTGCCCGTCCTTCACCATCGGGACGATCCGCGCCGCCCGGGCCAACAACGCCGGGTCGGCGAGCAGCGCCTCGAGCTCGGCCCGCGCGATCGTGCAGGTCCCGCCGGCGCAGGTCGGCGTGAACGTCACCGCCGGCGCCGGTGGTTCGCCGGGCGGCGGCGCAGGCGGAGGCGGCAAGCGCACCAGCTCGAGCGCCCGACGCGCCTCGCCCTCGCGCGCGAGCGCCTCCTGGAGCTGCTCGACCCGCACCCGCAGCGCCTGCAACGACGCCTGCTGCGCCGCGACCTCCTCGCGCAGCACCGCCACCTCCTCGCGCAGCTTCTGGTCGCAGCCCGCGAGCCCGACCAGCAGCACCATCGTTCGTCCGACGCTCCGCATCCGGCCGACTACAGCACAGCCCGCGCGCCGCTCGCAAGGACGCGCTACCCTGGGCGCCGCGATGACCCTGCCCAGCGAATCGCGCGAGCGCCTGCTGCTCGCGCTCCGCCGCGCCGACCCCGACGCCTTCCGCCGCGAGGTCCGGGCCGTCCTGCTCGCCCAGGCGAGCACGAGCGCCGCCGCCCGGGCCCTCGGCCTCGCCGAAACGACCCTGCGCGCCCTGATCGCCGACGACCCCCAGCTCGCCCGCGGCCTCGAGCTCGACGACTGAGCGCGCCCGAGGGCCCTCGGCGCCCGCAGCGACGGCCCTTGCCGCGGGCCCGCGGCCTTGTGAGCCCACCGCGGGCGGATGTCCCCGCGGGCATGCCGAACAGAACATGTCTGCACGCGCATGCCCTCCGAGACATGCCCGTGCGACCAGGCCCGCGCGGGCACGCCCCCCTGCGCCGCCCAGGCCCGGCGGTCCCACCGCGGGCCGCAGCGCGGCGGTCGAGGGCGCGTCCGCGCGGGGCGCACGGCTCGCGGGGAGGGGTCCGCGTCAGCCCTTCTTGCGCCCGCCGGCCCGGACCACGCAGCGCGCCGCGGCCTCCGGGCGGAACAGCGCCCGCGCGAGCGCCCACACCTCGCGGGGCCGGACCGCCGCGACGCGCTTCGGGTAGGCGAACGCGCGCGCCCGCGGCAGCCCGTACACCTCGGACAGCGCCAGCAGCGACGCCACCCGGGTCCGGCGCTGCTGCCCGATCTCGAACTGGCCGACCAGCCAGGCCTGCGCGCGCTCGACCTCCGCCGCGCTCGGCGGCTCCCGGACGGCGCGCTCGACCTCCGCCGCGATCGCCGTCAGCGCCTTCGTCAGCTTGTCCTGGCTCGTCGACGCGTGGATCGCCACGTGGCCGGCGCCGATCCCCTCGACGCTCGCCATCGACACCTCGTAGACCAGCCCCTGCGCCTCGCGCAGCGCCGAGAACAGCCGGCCGGTCTGCCCGCCGAGCACCGCCGCCAGCACGTCGAGCGTCGGCTCGCGCGGGTCGCCGAGGGTCAGCCCCGGCCAGCCGAGCGCGACGTGGGCCTGCTCGCGGTCCTGCAGGATCTCGCGCGCCCGCGGCCCGGCGTGGACCACCCGCGGCGGCGCGCCTGGCTCGCGGGACAGCCTGTCCTTCACGCCAGCCTCGCGCAGCGCCGCCTCGACCTGGGCCGCGGCCGCCGCGACGTCGACGTCGCCGACCAGCGCCAGCACCGCGCGGCCGATCGGGTACCCGCGGGTCCACAGCTCGCGGACGCGCTCGCGGGTCAGCGCGCGCAGCCCGGCCGGCTGCCCGCGCAGCGGCCGGCTGAACGGGTGGTCGCCGTACAGCAGCCCGGCGAGCCCGCGCGCCGCCACCTGGCCCGGATCGTCGACCTCGGCCGCGAGGTCCTGCAGCGCCACCCGCCGCTCCTCCGCCAGCTCCGACGCCGCGAACCGCGGCGTCGTCGCGCAGTCGAGCGCGTGGCCGAGCACCGCCGGCAGGTGACGGGCCATGCACTCGAAGTGCAGCCCGAGGCTGTTGCGCCCGGCGAACCCGTCGAGCCCGGCCGCCAGCCCGTCGATCGCGCGGCTGAGCGCCTCGCCGTCGATCCGCGCGTTGCCGCGGGTCAACAGCGCCGCCGTCACCGACGCCGCGCCGGCGAACTTCGCCGGCTCGCGCAGCTGTCCGCCGGGCCAGACGAGCCACCCGGCCGCGACCGGCACCGAGCGGTCGACGAGCGCGAACAGCCGCAGCCCGCCGGTCAGCGTCGCCGTCAGCACCCCGTCGCGCTCGCGCCGCAGCGCCGGCCCGCTCCGCCCGCGCGCCGCCCTCGCCGGCCGCAGCGCCGCCGCGATCGCGGCCTTGACCGACCTGGCCTCGGGGACATCCACGGCCCGCGGCAGCTCGACGCTGACGCACGCGCGCGCGGGCGCGAGCCAGCGCGCGCACGCCTCGCGGACCGACTCCGGCGTCAACGCCGCGAGCGCGCGGTAGTACGCCTGCTCGCGCGCGAGGTCGCCGAAGATCGTCGCGCAGCCGCCGAGCGCGTGGGCGAGGCCCTGCACGGTCTCGCGGCGGTACACCAGGTCGCTCTCGAGGATCGCCCGCGCCCGCGCGAGCTCCTCCGCCGACACCGGCTCGGCCGCGAGGCGGGCGACCTGGGCCAGCGCCGCCCCCGCCGCCGCCCCGGCCTGGGCCCCGGTCGTCCGCGCCGCGATCATCAGCGCCCCGCCGCGCCGCAGCGTGTCGCAGTGCGCCTGGATGTCCGAGACGACCTGGTCCTTGCGCCGTGTCTCGGAGACCAGGCGCGACGCCTCGCCGTGGCCGAGCACCACCGACGCCGCGTCGATCGCCGCCGCGTCGTCGGCCCCGGCCGCCGGCGCGGGCCAGGCGAGCACGAGGTACGCGTCCTGCACGTCGGCGCGGCGGACCTGCGCCCCGGGCCGCGGCGTCGGCGCGTCGACCGGCGCCAGCGCGCGCCCGGACGGCGCCCGCCCGACCGTCGCCAGCGCCGCGCGGCGGACCGCCGCCGCCTCGACGTCGCCGACGACGACCAGCGTCAGCCGCTCGCCGGCGTAGGCCCGCCGGTGGTACCCGCGCAGCCGCGCCGCCGAGTGCCCGGCGACCTCGCGCGCGAGCCCGAGCACCGGCCGCCCGTACGCGTGGGCCGCGAACACCCGCGCGAGCGCGGCCTGGGTCGCGCGCTGCCCCGGGTCGTCGTCGTACTGCTTGATCTCCTCGATCACGACCTCGCGCTCCTGCGCGAGCGTCTCCCCGTCGAGCGTCGGGAACAGCACCGCCGTCGCCAGCAGCGCGGTCGCCTCGGCCGCGCGCGCCGCCGGGGCGGTCACGTGGAACACCGTCTCGTCGTGGCTGGTGAACGCGTTGATGTCGCCGCCGAGCGCCTCGATCGCGCCCGCGAGGTCGAGCGCCGGCTCCTCGCGGCGGATCCCGAGCGCCGCCAGGCGCGCGCGCAGGCTGTCCTTTTTGCCCTGTCCGAGCGCACATGGCTTGAAGATCATGTGCTCGAGCAGGTGCGCGCACCCGTGCTCGTCCGCCCGCTCCGCCGCGGTCCCCGCCGCGACCCACAGCTGGATCGCGACCGGGCCGCCGCGCCGCGGGCGCGGCCCGGGCGCGGTCATCAGCAGCCGCGCCCCGTTGGGCAGGCGCTCGTCGACGAGCGGCGGGGTCGATCCCGCGGCGGATCCGGGAGGAGTGGCGAGGACGGGCGCAGAGGGTTCGCGGCGATGGGGCACGGTCAGGCTCGCCGCGCGCGTCCCGGCGCCCGGCGGTGCAGTCATACCCCGACTCGCGCCCGCGCGCACCCGCTCCGCGGCCCCGCGCCGACGCGCCTCCGCACACGCCGCCCCCGCCCCGGCCGCGCCGGCCCGCCGCCCTGCGATCTGCGGTATCGTTGCGCCGTGCTCTCGCCCACCCTCGCGCTGCGCTGCGCGCAGTGCCAGCGCCCGCTCGCGCTGTCCGACCTCCGCACCGCCCCGACCTGCCCCGCCTGCGGAGCGGCCCACGGCCTGCCGAGCGCCGTCGTCGACTCGCTCGCGCTGTACGAGCGGGCGATCCAGCAGTCGATCGTCGACCTGATGCGGGCCGCCCCGGCGCCTGTCCCCGCGGACACCCCGGCCGGCCCGCGCCTCGTCGACGCGCCGGCCCCCGCCACCAGCTCCCCGGCCGCCGCGGTCCTGTCCGCCGGCCCCCGCCGCGCCGACGCCCCGCCGTCTGTCCTCACGACCAGCTACCCGGACGCCGCCCCGCCTGCCCCCCCGACGCCTGTCCTCGCGGCCAGCGCCCCCGCCGCCGCGCCTGTCCCCGCGGCCAGCCCGGTCGAGCCGTCCGCGCCGGCGACCCCCGACGCCCCGATCTCGCTGCCGCCGTCCGCGGTCTCGACCGTCGCCGGCGAGGCCGTCGTCGCCCCGCTCTCGCTGCCGCCGTCGGCGATCAGCACCCTGCGCGCCGAGGCCCCGCCCGAGGCCCGCCTGCCGAACGCGCTCGCCGCCTCCAACTCCTCGCTGCTGTCGGTCCTGTCGGCGCGCTCGTCGGCCGGCCTGTCCGACGCCCCGCTGCTGGTCGCCGCCGTGCGCGAGCCGGCGCCGACCGACACGCAACCTGTCTCTCCGGCCAGCAAGCTCGCCGACGCCGTCCGCCTGGTCCTGCCCGACCGCCCCGACGCCGCCGCGCCCGAGCCCGAGGGCCGGATCCCGGCCGCCGCGCTCGCGGTCGCCCGCCGCGCCCTGCTCGCCCGCCACGCCGACGAGCGCCGCCAGCAGCAGGTCCGCGAGGGCAGCCTCGGCCTGTTCTTCGCCGCCGTGCTGTGCGCCCTGCTCGTCGTCGCCGGCCTGTGGTACGTCGCCGCCCCGATCGCGCTCGTCGCCCTGCTCCTCCGCCTGCGCCGCGAGGAGCGCGGCGAGCGGTTCGGCGCCGAGGTCCAGCGCCTCGCCGACGCGCTCGCCGGCGATCGCCTGCCGACCTACGACGCGATCGCGGCGTGGTTCGACGCGATGTGGCCCGCCCCCGTCAGCCCCGAGGCGATGTGGACCAGCCACCTGCACGGCGCGGTCCGCTGCCAGGTCCGCGGCTACGCGGCGCTGGTCGACGTCCACCTGAACGAAAAGACATCCGCCGGCGTCGTCTACCCGCCGCGGATCACCGCCTACCTCGCCGCCGTGTGGCCCGGCCGCGTCCCTACCCTGCGCGCGAGCTCCCCCGACTTGCCCGCGTCGGCGCAGGCCCGCCTCGTCCGCCTGCGCCGCGCCGGCTACACCGTCGTCGCCGACGCCCACGGCGGCCTGATCCTCCGCGTCAGCGAGGCGATCGCCCAGGCCGCGCGCGCCGACATCACCCGCCTCCCCGCCCTGCAGGTCCCGATCGGCGAGCTCGCCGACCTCGCCCGCGAGCTCGGCGGCGAGCCGGTCGCGGCCCCCTGATTCGGACCGCTGCGACGAGCAACGCGTCGGCCCCCCGGACCTCCCGTCCGCACTCGCGAGCGAGATCGCCCGCGCCCGCGACGAGCACCCCCGGCGCGCACCCCCGGCGAGCCCCGTTCGCGTCGCTGGCGCCTGTGCGGCCCCGCGTAACGTCGTTTCGCCTCGCGCGAAAACCCGCCGGGCACCTGTCCGCGCGGTGTGGGCACGTGCTACCGTGTGCGCCCCCGCCCGCGGGCCCTCGAACATGCCCGAATCCGCCGCCCTGCCCAAGCGCCCGCCCTCGCCCCACGACCTGCCGTGCTCGCTCCCGCCGCCCGCCCCCGGCGAGCCACCCGAGCTCGCGGCGTTCCGGCAGAAGCCCTCGAGCGACGAGGCGTTCCTGCGCCTGCGCCGGAGCTTCCGCGAGGCCGAGAACTGGAGCGCGCTGGCGACCCTGCTCGTGCTGCACGCGGCCGCGATCACCGGCCCGCCGAAGGTCGGCGAGCTGTGCGTCCAGGCCTACGAGCTGTGGAACGACCGGGTCAAGGACAAGCAGCAGGCCGCGCACGCGCTCGTCCGCGCGCTCCAGGCCGAGCCGCACAACGCCCGCGCGTTCGAGCTGCTGCGCAAGGTCTACGCCGAGCTCGGTCAGCTCGACGAGCTGCACACGCTGCTGCGCTTCCGCACCGAGCACCTGCGCCGACACGACCGCGCCGCCCTGCCGGCCGCGCTGGTCGAGCTCGGCAAGCTCAGCGAGCAGCGCTGCCAGGTCGACGAGGCGATCGCCTACTACCAGCAGGCGCTCGAGATCAGCCCGAGCGAGCGCCAGGCCAGCGAGCAGCTGATCCGCCTCCACCTCCAGGCCGGCGCGTGGCTGCGCGTGATCGACCTGATCAACGCCGAGATCGCGCGCACCGACGCCGCCCGCGAGCGCGACCGCTTCGCCGCGCTCCACCTCCGGCTCGCCCGCATCGAGGCCGAGCAGCTCGACAACATCCCCGCCGCCGCGCTCCACCTGCAGGCCGCGCTCAAGGCCAACCCCGACGACGTCGCCGCCCTGCGGGCCTTCGGCGCGCTCTACCTCGGCTCCGGCAAGGCGAGCGAGGAGGGCCTGACCAAGGCCGCCGACGTGTTCTTCCGCGCCGCCAAGCTCGCCCGCGCCCAGGGCGACGACAAGGTCGCCTACGGCCTCCTGCGCCGGGCCCTCAGCCTGCGCCCCGACCACCACGAGGCCGGCAACGCGCTCGCCGAATTGCTGATGGCCCAGGAGAAGTGGATGGAGCTCGACGAGCTCTACGCCGCCTGGATCGGCTACGTCACCGAGTCCGACAGCTACGGCCTGTGGCTGTCGCGCGGCGAGCTGCTCGAGACCCGCCTCGCCCGCCGCGAGGAGGCCCGCGCCTGCTACGAGCAGGCGACCCGGATCGAGCGCCCCGGCGGCGAGGCCTGGACCCGCCTCGAGGCCCTGCTCGTCGAGCTCGGCGACCACCACGGCCTCGTCGGCCTCTACGAGCGCTGGTCCGAGCTCGCCCCCGAGTCGCTGACCGCCGACAAGCTGCTCTACGCCGCCCGCCTCGCCCGCGAGGAGCTCGCCGACGAGGAGCGCGCCGCCGTCAGCTTCTACCGCGTGCTCGAGCGCGAGCCGTTCAACGCCGAGGCCTTCGAGGGCTACAAGGAGCACTGGCGGCGCAAGAACAACTGGTCGCACCTCTCCGGCCTGATCCTCTATCAGATCGACCAGGCGATGCAGCAGGGCTTGGGGCCCCAGAGCCCGCTCGCCCGCCCCGAGTTCGCCGAGCACTTCGTCGAGCTCGCCGAGATCTACGAGCGCCGCCTCGGCGACCTCGCCGGCGCCCTCGACGCGTGGAACCGCCTCGCCGCCGCCTACCCGAACGACTGGCGCCCGCGCGACCAGATCGCCCGCATCGACAAGCGCGCGCGCATGCTCGACGCGACCCTGAGCACCCAGGAGGCCGAGCTCGCCCGCACCGCCGACCCGCCGCGCCGCTTCGAGGTCCTGCGCCGCCTGACCCAGGCCCACCGCGAGCGCATGGTCGACCCCCAGCGCGCGATCCTCCTCTTGCAGGAGATGCTCGCGCTCGCCCCCGGCGACCAGGGGGCCCTGCGCGCCCTCGCCGAGATGTACGAACGGACAGGCGCCTACGACCAGGTGATCGACCTGCTGCGCCGCCAGCACGACGTCACCCGCAGCATCTCGCAGCGGGTCGTCCTGCTGCGCCGCATGGCCGAGCTGTGGCAGCACGAGCTGCACGCCCCGCGCGAGGCGCTGTGGGCCTGCGAGCAGATCCTCGGCTACAGCCCGTCCGACCTCGACGCGCTGCACCGCATGCAGGGCCTGTGCGCCGAGCTCGGCGACGCCGGCGGCGAGTACGAGGCGCTCTCGCGCGAGCTCCAGCTCGTCGGCGACCCGGCCGCGCGCCTCAAGATCGTCCGCCGCATGGCCGACGTCGCCGACCGCAAGCTGCAGGACGCCCAGCGCTCGGCCCAGGCGTGGAGCCAGCTGCTCGTCGCCGACCCGCACAACCTCGAGGTGATCGACAAGCTGATCGCCGCCTACGAGGCGCTCGGCAACCACGACGAGCTCGCCAGCCTGCTCGGCAAGGCCGCCAGCAGCGCCCGCACCCCGCCGATCCGCCAGCTCGACTACCTGATGCGCCTCGGCAACGTCGCCGAGTCGCAGCTCGGCGACGTCGACCTCGCCTGCTCCGCGTTCGAGCGCGCGCTCCGGATCCACCGCCACCACCGCGGCGCCGTCGAGTCGCTGACCCGCCTCTACCGCAGCCTCGGCTCGTGGCACGGCCTCGCCGCCGCGCTCGGCAACCTGCAGGACATGGCCGACTCCGACGAGGAGGCGCTGGCGATCGGCTGGGAGCGCGCCGAGGTCCTCGCCGACCGCCTCGACAACGCCGCCGCCGCGATCCGCGTGCTCGAGCAGCTCGCCCAGGGCAGCGCGATCGGCAACCGCGACGTCGCGCTCAAGCTGCTCGAGCTCTACGAGCGCGCCGGCCAGTTCGACCGCCTGATCCGCCACGCCGAGATCCTCCTGCTCTCCGCGCTCGAGACCGACGAGCGCCGCGACCTGTTCGCCCTGATCGCCCGCACCTACATCATCCACCTCCACGACCCGCAGCGGGCGCTCGTCGCCTTCGGCCGGTTCATGCGCGAGGAGCCCGAGGACTCCGAGGGCCTCAAGGTCCTCGGCGAGCTGCAGGCGATGTCCGGCGACCACCAGGCGACCCTCGAGACCCTCGGCAAGCGCCTCGAGGGCATCACCGACCCCGCCCAGCAGGTCGTCACCCTCGAGCAGATGGCCGAGGTCTGCGAGTACGGCCTCGGCCACGCCAAGCGGGCCCTCTCGCTGCTCGGCCGCGCCCTCGGGATCGCCCCAGGCTCGCGCGAGCTCAAGCAGAAGATCGAGGCGTTCGCCGAGCGCCACAACATGTACAAGGACCTGCTCGTCGTCTACGGCGAGCGCTTCACCGAGATGAGCGGCCGCGCCGACAGCCGCGGCCAGATCGACCTGTGCCTCGGCGCCTCGGCGACCGCCGAGAAGCGGATCGGCGACAACGACCTCGCGTTCGCCTGGGCCAAGAAGGCCTACTTCGTCGCCCTGCGCGCCGGCCAGGGCGCCGCCCCCGTGCGCGCCCGCCTCGAGGCGCTCGCCCAGGCCCACGGCATGTGGCCGCAATTGCTCGAGGTCGGCGAGCAGGAGCTCGCGCTGCAGGAGAAGTCGCCCGGCTACGGCGAGTTCGCTACGATCGCCCTGCTCCTGTCGTGCGCCGAGATCGCCCGCGAGCGCCTCGGCGACCCCGCGCGCGCGCTCGGCTACCTCCAGCGCGCCTACAAATTGCGCCCCGACGACGACGAGCTCGCGCGCCAGATCGAGGCGCTCGCCGAGGCCCACGGCATGTGGCAGGCGTTCGTCGACCTCCACGAGGCCAAGCTCGCGCGCGCCAGGACCGGCCTCGGCCGGTTCGAGGCGTGCGTCGCGATCGCCAAGACCTGCGAGCGCCAGCTCGGCGCCCCCGGCAAGGCGTTCGCCTGGCTGCGCCGCGCCTTCGACGACCTCCGCGGCAGCGAGAACTCGCTCGCCGAGGAGGCCGCCGACATGATGATCCAGCTCGCGCACCGCCACGGCCTGTGGCACGAGCTCGCCGAGCACCACCGCCTGCTCGGCACCGCCCGCCTGCAGAAGGGCGACCGCGCCGGCCTGAACCACATCAAGGAGGCCGCCAAGCTCGAGCACGAGCGCCGCGGCGACCCGCTCGCCGCCCTCCGCACGCTGCGCCAGGCCGTCGCCCACGACCGCGACGGCGCCGCGCTGCTCGCCGCGATCGAGGCGATGGCCGCCAGGGTCGACGAGGGCCGCACGCCCGACACCCCGCCCGCCGGCGCGCTGACGGTCCTCGCGGTCACCCAGCAGATCATCGGCCAGACCGTCGACCCCCAGCTCAAGCTGCAGCTGCTCAAGAAGCGGGCCCAGCTCCGCGAGCGCCTCGGCGACGTCGCCGGCGCGATCGCCGAGTGGTCGCGCGCGCTCGCGCTCCACCCCGGCCACGAGGAGGCCCGCTTCGAGCAGGACCGCCTCGCCGACCACAGCAACCTGTGGCACCTGCTGCTCGTCGCGCCGGCCGCCGAGCTGGCCCAGGGGCCAGGCAAGGTCCAGCAGGGCAAGCTGCTGGTCCACGTCGCCGAGCTGTACGAGAACTGCCTCGGCCGCCCCGAGTACGCGCTGCGCGCCCGGATCGCCGCGTGGAAGCTCCAGGGCGACCTGCCCCCGGAGACAGGCGAGCTCGGCCCCGCCCACGGCAAGCTGTGGAAGCTCGCCGGCCTGACCGGCACCTACGTCACCCCGCCCCCGCCGCGCGACCCGCTGCTGTGGCCGCAGCTCGTCCCGCCCGAGCTCGCCGACCGCGAGGCGTGGAAGAAGCTCGGCCTCGCCCCCGAGACGCTCGCCCCCGTCGGCCGCACCGGCGACACGGCGGTCGTCGAGCTCGACGAGATCGAGGAGGACGGCTCGCGCCCGACCCGCGAGATCTTCCTGTCCGAGCTCGAGCCCGTCGAGGAGCCGACCCGCCGCGAGAACACCGCGATCGTCGACATCGCCGAGCTCGAGCCCGTCGAGCCCTCCGTCACGTCCGGGTTCCCGCGGCGCGAGAACACCGCGATCGTCGACATCGCCGAGCTCGAGCCCGTCGAGCCGTCCGTCAAGACCGGCTTCCCCCGCGGCCCGCGGCGCGACACCGGCGTCGTCGACATCGCCGAGCTCGAGCCGCTCGAGGAGAGCCTCGACGAGGTGCTCGAGGCCGACGACGACGACGCGAGCCCCGGCAAGCCGGCCCTGCCGCGGCCCGCCCCGAAGTCCGGCCCCGGCCGCCCGCCGCCGCCGACCGCCCGCCCCGCCCCGCCGATGCCGCCGGGCGCGAAGGCGCTCGCCAAGACCTCCGCCCCCTCGCGCCCGCCGCCGCCGACCCGCCCGCCGCAGACGCGCCCGCCCGAACCTGTCCTTGCGGACAGCAAGCCGGTCCCGCCGCCGCCGGTCGCCAGCAAGGAGGTCCTCGCCGCCGCGACCGCCGGCCTGCCGCCGCTGCCCGAGCTCGCCGCCCCGGTCCTGCCGCCGCGCCCGCCGGTCCGCTCGGCCTGGGAGGAGCTCGCGCTCGCCTACGCCGGCGCCGCCGCGGGCACCAAGGCCGAGCGCGCCGCGCTCCAGCGCGCGCTCGCCCGCGTGTGGGACGAGGGCGCCGGCCAGCCCGACGCCGCGCTCGCCCGCTACGAGGAGGCGCTCGCGCTGGTCCCCGACGACCCCGCCGCGCTCGCCGGCCTCGCCCGCCTCGCCGACCGCGCCGGCGACCCCGAGCGCCTGATCACCGCGCTCTCGCGCCTGCTCGCCGACCTGACGCTCCCCGAGCACATCGTCGCCTACCACCAGCGCCTCGCCGACCTGTACGAACAGACAGGTCAGACCGAGCGCGCCGAGGAGCAGCACCGCGGCGTGCTCGCGGTCGCCCCGAAGCACCTCGGCGCCCTGCGCAGCCTCGCCGCCCTGTACGCGAGGACAGGTCGCGACCGCGAGGCCGCCGAGGCCAGCGCCCGCCTGTTCGACGGCGAGGCCGAGGCCCTGACCATAGACGCCAAGCTCCCGCGCGCGCTCCAGCTCGCGCGCGACCTCGCCTACCGCGCCGACCGCTCGCTCGAGGCGATCCGCCGGCTCGAGGCGCTGCTGCGCGAGGCCGAGGGCCACCCCGAGATCGCCGAGGTCTTCTCCGAGCTGATCGAGCTGCTCCAGCGCGAGGGCCTGTGGACCCGCGCCGTCGAGGTGCTGCGCCAGGCCGCCGCGACCGTCGCCGACCCCGGCGCCCGCGTCCGCTGCCTCGCCCGCGCCGCCGCGCTGCAGGAGGACCGCCTCGGCCAGGTCGAGCCCGCGATCGCCGGCTGGACCGAGGTCCTCGCGCTCCAGCCCGACGAGCCCGACGCGCTCGCCCGCCTCCAGAACCTCTACCTCCGCACCGAGCACTACGACCGGCTGCTGCCGATCCTCGACCGCCGCCTCGCCCAGGTCGCCCCGGGCGACCGCGACGCCCGGATCGCCCTGCTCGTCGTCAAGGCCCGCGCCCTCCAGGAGGGCCTCGGCGACGAGCCCGCCGCGCTCTCGACCCTCGAGACCCTCGCCGCCGAGGCGCCCGAGAACGACGACGTCGCGCTCGGCCTGTCCCGCCTCTACCGCAAGAGCGGCCGCCTCGCCGAGGGCCTCGGCCTGCTGCGCTCCCGCCTCGCCGCGCTCGCCGGCCCGCCCCGCGCGGCCGGTCCGATCGGCCAGGAACCTCCGGACCTGTCCGAGACCGCAGGCCCCGAGGACCAGGACGCCGAGGACATGTCCGCCGAGCTCGACTTGCCCGCGGCGGACCTGCCCCCCGGGGCAGCCGACCCCGCCGCGGCGGACCTGTCCGCGGAGCCAGACGCCGCCGCGCTCGCGCCGCGCCGGCTCAAGTTCGCCGAGGCGCTCGCGGTCGCGCTCGCCGAGGAGGCCGGCGACCCGCGCGGCGCCCTCGCGGCGCTCGACGAGGCGCTCGCCGACGCCCCGCCCGAGACCGCCGCGCCGCTGCAGCAGCGCCGCGTCGCGCTCGCCCGCGCGCTCGGCGACGACCGCACCCTCGTCGCCAGCCTCGCCGCGCTCGGCGAGCCCGACGGCCTGCTCGAGGCCGCCGCGATCGCCCAGGGCCGCCTCGCCGACCCCGAGCACGCCGCCCAGCTGTTCACCCGCGTGCTCGCCGAGCTCGCCCCCGGCGCCCCGCAGCGCAGCAAGCGGCTGTCGCAGGCGATCGAGGGCCTGGTCGGCCTGCGCCTCGCCGCCGGCGACCTCGACGGCGCCGACGCGCTGCTCGACGCCCAGCTGGCCCAGCTCGACGACCCGGAGATCCGCGCCCGGATCCTGACCGAGTCCGGCCGCGCCCTGCTGCGCGGCGGCCTCGACATCGCCCGCGCCCGCCGCCGCTTCGAGGCCGCGCTCGCCGCCGACCCCGACCACGCGCCCGCCCGCCTGGCCCTCGGCGCCGCCCTGATCGACGCCGGCCTGTTCGACGCCGCCGAGCCGGTGCTCGAGGCCGCCGTCGAGGCGTTCGGCCTCCAGCGCGACCAGCCGCGCCTGGTCGAGGGCCTCCTGCTGCTCGCGCGCCTGTTCGAACAGACAGACCGCGCCCACGAGGCCCACCGCCGGCTGTCGATGGCGCTCCGCCACGTCCCCGACGACCTCGAGATCCGCGCCGCGATGGCCAAGAACCGCGCCGCCGTCGGCCGCCACAAGGACGCCGTCGCCGCGCTCGAGCCGATCGAGCAGCGCCTGGCCCAGGGGACGCCGGTCCCGCCCGAGCGCGCGCCGCTGGTCGCCGACCTGCTGGTCCTCGCCGCCGAGTGCGACGCCAGGCAGCACGCGCCCGCCGAGCGGCTCGCCCCGCGCTACACCCGCGCGTTGGAGCTCGCCCCGCAGCACCGCAAGGCCCGCGCCGCGCTCGCCCAGCTGTGCCAGGACACCGGCCGCCTGGTCGACGCCGCGCACCACACCCTCGCGCTCGCCGAGCTCGAGACCGACCCGATCGCCCGCGGCCGCGCCCTCGTCAGCGCCGGCATGCTGTTCCACGAGGCCGCCGGCACCGCGACCGAGGGCGGCGAGGAGACCGTCGCCAGCGCCTCGGCGCAGAAGCTCCGCGGCGCCGCGTTCGACGCCGTGCAGTCCGGCCTCGCGCTGATCCAGGACATCAGCGGCCCGGTGCTCGACCGCCGCCAGCTCGAGGCCGCGTTCTGGACCGCCGCCCCGCGCCACGCCGGGATCGCGCTGTCGTGCCTCGACCGCCTGCTCCACCACGAGGGCCTGCGCCCCGACAAGCGCGCCGCCCTCCTGCTCGAGGGCTCGCGGATCGCCCTCGCCCGCAAGGCCGACGGCGACCTCGAGCGCGCCCTGCAGTACGCCCGCGCCGCCGTCGACAACGCGCCGAGCACCGCCGCGACCGTGCACGCGCTGGTCAGCGCGCTCGCGGCGACCGGCCGCACCCACGAGATCGAGGGCGCGGTGCTCGGCTTCTTCAACCGCCAGGGCCTGCGCGCCGACGACGCCCGCGAGAACGGCGACCGCCAGCGCCTGCTGGTCCGCCTGGCTGACCTCCAGGACAGCCGCCCCGAGCACGCGATCCGCCTGCTCGAGCGCGCCGCCGAGATCGACCCGCAGGGCCTCGGCGAGGGCGCCCGCCGCAAGCTCGGCCGCCTCTACGCCGACGCCGGCGTCCAGGGCCCGCAGGTCCGCAGCAACACCGAGGCGCTGCTCCACCTCGACCCGCTCGACGAGGCCAGCCTCGCCGGCCTCGCCCGCCACTGCGCCGAGATCGGCGAGCGCGACCGCGCGCACGCGATCCACCAGCTCCTCAAGATCGTCAGCCCCGGCCACGCCGAGGCCGCCGCGTTCCTCGGCAGCCACGACCTCCTGTCGGTCCGCAGCGGCAAGCTCGACCCGAACGCCGTCGTCGAGCCCGCGCCCGCGCACGCCGGCGTCGTCCCGGCGCTGACCGCCCTGTGGGAGGGCGCCGCCGAGCTGCTCGCCGAGGAGCTGCCGCGCCCGCAGCTGTCCGAGGCCGCGTGGATCGAGGCCGAGACCGACCGCGACACCCTGATGTGGAAGGTCTGGACCGAGCTCGGCACCCAGATCCACGCCCAGGGGGCCCGCCTCGCCGACGCCGCGCTGATCCCCGACGCCCAGGTCGAGGACGGCTGGGCGAGCGTCGTCTGCGTCCACCCGCCGGTGATCCTCGTCGGCCAGGCGGCCCGCGCCGCCGACACCGCGCCGCGCCTGCGCTTCTGCCTCGGCCGCGCGCTGTTCTGCACCCGCCCCGCCGCGATCCTCGTCGCCGGCCTGCCGCGCCCGATCTTCGCCGGCGTCCTCGCGGCCGCGCTGCAGGCGTTCCACCCGCGCCACGCCCGGCGCCTGCGCCCGCGCGAGGAGGTCGACCTCGCGTCGCGCCTCGGCCAGCTGCTCGCGCGCAAGCTGCCGATCCGGCTCGCCCGCCAGCTGAGCACCCTGTTCAAGGAGCGCGAGCACGAGGGCTTCGACAGCCGCGACTGGCGCGCGTGGGTCCACCGCTCGGGCAACCGCGTCGGCCTGTGCCTCGCCCGCAACCTCGGCGCCGCGCTCGACATCCTCGGCCTGCCCCACGACCCCGGCGAGCGCAGCGCCGCGCTCAAGGCCCGCGCCCAGCACGACGCCGACCTGCGCGACCTGCTGGTCTTCGCCGTCAGCCCGGCCTACGTGACCGCCCGCCGCGCCCTCGGCTTCGAGGTCAAGGGCCGCGGCTAGCCCCGGGAACAGGTCCCAGGGAACAGGTCCCGAGGAGCAGGTCCAGGGGGCCATGCCCCCGGAGCCCTGGCCCTCCGGACAGGGCCGCGAGGCCAGGCCGCGGCGATCGCCGCCGAGCGCCTCGCGCAGACCTGCGGGCGCCTCGCTCGGGCGCGGGCCGGCCCCGCGACGCGCCGACCCGCGCCCTCGCCCGCCGGCGCGTCGGACCCGCGAGCGCGGCCCCGTGGCCGGCGGCTCCATGCCAGCCAGGCGAGGTCACGCGCCGCGGTTCGATCCCGAGCGCTCGCCGACAAAAACCTTGCGACCGGCCTCGAAGCGTGAAAAATGCTCGCCTTGCCCATGCGACCCGCGCTGCGTCCCATCGCCCTGCTCGTGCTCGGGGCCCTGCCCGCCTGCCTCAACCCGTACGGCGACCCGCCCGACACCGACGGCACCGGCAGCACCACCGACGCGACCACCGGCACCGGCGACCCGACCACCGGCGAACCGACCACCGGCCCGGACCCGTCGACGACGACCACCGGCGCGCCCGCCGTCTGCGGCGACGGCCTCGTCCAGGGCGCGGAGGAGTGCGACCTCGGCCCCGACAACGCCGACGACGGCGACTGCACCGCCGCCTGCAAGCACGCCTACTGCGACGACGGCCTCGTCAACAAGAACAGCGAGGAGTGCGACCTCGGCCCCGGCAACAACAAGGACGCCGGCGCCTGCACCTCGACCTGCAAGCTCGCCGTCTGCGGCGACGAGCTGCTGCAGGAGGGCGTCGAGGCCTGCGACGACGGCGTCAACGACGGCATGTACGGCGGCTGCGCCGTCGACTGCTCCGCCGCCGCCCCGCGCTGCGGCGACGGCGTCGTCGACCCCGGGTTCGAGCAGTGCGACTCGGGCCCCGCCTGCCTGCCCGGCGCCTGCGCCCACGCGACCAGCTGCCTCGACTACAAGACCGCCGACCCGCTCTCGCCCGACGGCGCCTACCTGATCCGGCGCGACGGCGTCGCCGAGCCGCTGCAGGTCTGGTGCGTCATGGACGACGCCGTCGACGGCGGCGGCTACACCTTCCTCAAGGTCGACATCGACAGCGACTCCAACGACTTCCCGTACCCCGCCAAGAAGGCCGAGACCGAGTGCTTCGCGCACGGCATGCAGCTGCTGGTCCCGCGCAGCGAGGCGCACCTCAAGGCGGCCTACACGGTGGCGACGACCGACACCGTCGCGCCCGTCGGCGGCGGCGCGGTGCCGACCGGCTCCGACTACCTGCGGATCCTCGGGATCTATCCCGCGGCCGCCGGGATGAGCTGCGTCGACAAGCCGATCAACAGCGTCGACTGCCCGCAGTGGGCTGCGAGCGACAGCGAGACCTACTGGGTCAGCGCCGCGCCCGTCGGCCTCGGCGAGCCCGATCCCGACGGCGCCTGCGCGGGATGTTCCATGAGCTACACGTGGAACCCCGACGGCTCGGTGAAGAAGTACGTGGCGATTCCGGACGTCGGCGGCTCGAGCTTCCGCTTCATGTGCGACACCGGCGACAAGCTGCCCTGACGCGCCCGCGGGAGTGTGTCAAAGTGAGGCCATGCTTCGCTTCGTCCTGCCTGCCGCGCTCTCGCTCGTCACCCTCGCCCTGCAGCCCGCCTGCACGCTGAGCTACAACGCGACCGCCACCGCCGGCGAGACCGACTCGACCGGCGGCCCGCTCGAGTGCGCCGACCCGCACGCCGAGCTCGTCGGCGATCAGTGCTTTTGCATGACCGGCTTCGAGTGGTGCAACCCCGACGATCCGAACGACCTCAGCTGCTGCGCGGAGTCGACGACCGGGCCGATGACGACGACCGAGCCCGTCACCACCACCGAGCCCGTCACCACCACCGAGCCCGGCACTTCGACGACCGGCCCCGGCACGACGACCGACGAGCCCGGCACCTCGACGACCGACGGCGGCACGACCGAGGGTGAGACGACCGAGGGCGGCACGACCGGCGGCCCGGTCTGTCCCGGCGCCCAGACCCCGCCCGACACCTGCGACGACAACTCCTACTTCTGCACCCAGCCCGAGGCCTGCGGCCCGGCCGACAGCGAGCTGTTCCGCTGCGCCGGCGGCGTGTGGGTCGCCGAGGACGCGCTCCCGCAGCAGAGCTGTAAGTTCGACGGCTTCGACTTCGCCTACGGCTGCGTCGACAACGGCAAGGCGGTCGAGTTCCTGTGCGGCGACGGCCCCGGCACCGCCTGCGACGTCGGCGAGCCGTCGTCGTGCGTCGACGAGAAGGTGCTCGCCGAGTGCGTGTACGACAAGCTGACGCACTTCGACTGCTTCACGATCTGCACCGAGATCGGCGACGACATGGGCGTCCTCTACGACCACGGCTTCTGCGGCGAGGACCAGGGCCAGATCGGCTGCCTCTGCTGCGACATGGGCGACCCGGGCTGCCCGATCTGACGAGCCCTCGGCTCGAGACCCTCGGCGAACCACCGCGGCAGTTCGGGCGCGCGCGACGACACGGCGAGCGCGGCGAACCAGCGCGACGGGCTGGCCGTGACCGCAGGCGCGGGGCCCCGAAGCCCTGGTGGGCGCATCCCCGGGGCGTCTCCGCGGGGCCCTCGCTTTCGGCGGGCCCCCCCCCATGGCCGTGCTCGGCGGCTCGCTAGGACGCGGTCCGGGGCGTCTCGAAGGACATGCTTCAAGAGTAATGTCCTGAGTGCCAGAGAGCCGCCTGCGCGCGCGCCATGGGCTCCGCCCCGCCGGCGTCCCGCTGCGCCGCCCCGGGGACGCGCCCCGGAGGCCAGGGTGGGCCCCGCGTCTCGGCCCCGCGGAGGACTCGGCGCCGGCGAGTCGACGGCAGCACAACGGCGATGGTCCGGCGAGCGCCCGCGCCCACGCAGCCGAGCGCGCCTCAGCCCGCCGGCCCCCCCGTGGGCCCGCCCGTCCGACATGTCCGCGAGGACATGCTTTATGGATCGGGCCCGCCGGGCCCCGCCGCTTCACGCGTCGTCGACCGGCCCGCGCGCCCGCGGCTCGACCGGCACCCCGAGCGTGCGCGACAGCTCGCCGAGCCGCAGCAGCTTCTCGAGGTTCTGCAGCGACATCTCGGCCAGCGCCGCCGCGACCGACGGCACGCGCCCCTTGCGGACCGCGAACAGCAGCGAGCTGTACGGCAGCTCGCGGACCGACTGCCCGAACGTCCGGTCGTCGGCCACCTCGCGCCCGCGCTCGAGCGCCGCCTCGGCCTCCGCCTTGAGCGCCGCGAACCGCTCGTGCACGGCCGCCCACGCCGGCCGCGCCTCCGGGAAGTACGCCAGGAACTCGTCGCTCTCGTGGGTCCGGATCACCTCGAGCAGGTGCCGCAGGTTCGTCGCCCCGCGCATGTGGTGCAGCGCCACGAACGCCGGCGACTTGATCTTCACGCGATGGAACCGCGCGTCGCGGGCGACCAGCCCCTCGTGGTGGGCCGGATCGAGCGACCGCGCCAGCCGCAGCGCCCCCTCGAGGTCGGTCACCGCGTGCGTCGGCACCGTCTCCCAGGCGAACGCCGCCGCCAGCGGCTCCGGCTCGACCTCCTTCAGCGTCGTCAGGTCGCGGGCCCCGTGCAGCAGCAGCCGCGGCTCGGGGTAGCGCACCAGCACCGGGTCGCTCGGCAGGCACAGCTCGAACATGAAGCAGTGGTCCGTGCGGTCGGGCAGCGCGTACCCCCGCGCCCGGAACACGTCCCAGAACGCCTCCGCCACCGTCTTCCCGTAGCGCCGCAGGCCGCCCTGCGCGTCCGGCAGCGACGCGCTCGCCACCTGCCAGCCGCCGCGGTAGCTGTACAGCGTCACCAGCGTCCCGTCGATCTTCTCGAGCACCCGCGCCGTCGCCCAGTCGATCGGCGCCGCGTGCCCCTCGTGCGCGTTGAAGAACTTGTCGTACGGGTACGCGACCGGGCGCCAGCCGTCCGACTCGTCGACGACGAGCCCGCGGCACTGGCGGACCACCGGGTCCGCCATCGGCGAATCGATCATCGAGTACTTGAGGAGCACCAGCTGCGGGTGCTCGCGGTGACGGCGGGTCTGCAGCGCCAGGCGCTGCGCCAGCCCGTCGAGCCCCTCGGCATGCAGCGCGCGGACGGCGTCGAGGTCGAACATGGGCCGCGCACCGTGCCAGACCCCCGCCGCACCGGCAACCGGGCCCGCGGCCGGGCGCGCCCGCGCGCGACCGGCCCGACCTGTCCGGACGGACATCTCGGGCGCGCTACCGCATCCACTCGCGCATGCTCTGGCCGACGAGGTTGGCCCAGGGGAAGCGGGCCTCGATCGCGCGGTGGTCCATGATGTCGTTGTACGCGAGGTCGAGCTCGACGAGCGCGGGCAGGCCGGTCGCGGCGGCCAGCGCCGCGGCGCCGGCGTCGGAGATCCGGTTGTAGCGCAGCCCGAGCTCGTGGAGCCGTCCGAGGGCGCGGGCCCCGGCGAGCGCCGCCACGCCCGCGTCGCCGAGCTCCGAGCCCTCGAGATCGAGGCGGACCAGCCCGCGCGTGTGCGGCGAGGCGGCGAGCGCCGCGAGGCCCTCGTCGCCGAGGCCGTTGCCGCCGAGCTCGAGCGCCTCGATCCGCGCGAGCCCCGGCGACGCCGCGAGCCGGCGCGCGCCCGCGAGGCCGAGGCCCACCTCGTAAACGTGCAACGTGCGCAGGGCGGCGAGTGCCTCGCTCTCGACGATCGCACAGACCCCGTCGTCGCCGATCGGGTTCTGCGTGAGGCACAGCTCCGTGACCGAACCGAGCCGCGGCGACCCGGCCAGCGCGACCGCGCCGGGCCGCCCGATCCGGTTGCCGTCGAGCCGCAGCCGGCGCACGCCCGGCGGGGCCGCGGCGGCGATCGCCCGCGCCCCGTCGTCGCCGATCCGGTTGCGCCACAGCTCGAGCGACGCGAGCCCGGCGGCGAACGGCGCGGCGAGCAGCGCCTCGACCGACGCCGGGCCGAGCTGGTTCGCCCCGAGGTCCAGCTCGCGCAGCCCGCCGAGGTGCGACGAACGGACGAACTCCGTGAACGCCTCGTCGCCGAGGTCGAGGGAGAACAGGCGGACGCTCGTCAGCGCCGCGAGCTCGCGGCGGCCCGCGATCGCCCGGCCGAGCGCGCCGTCGAACGGTCCCTGGGCCGGCCGATTGAAGTCGACGCTGCGCAGCAGCGGCGCGAGCGCGACGATCCGGTCGGCCGCCGCGGCGAACACGTCGGCCCGCACGATCAGCGACTCGACGAACCCGCGGACGAACCTCGCCGGGTAGTAGTTGGCCTGGTCCGCCACCCCGAGCAGCTCGCGGAGCTCGCGCGAGAACGCCTGCTCCTGCGCCGAGCGCACCTGCGCGAACGCCTCCTCGAGGCGCCGCCGCGCGTCGAGGTCCTCGCCCTCGGCGGGCCCCCGCGCCAGGATGCAGTGCGTACGGATGAAGTCCCCGCGCGGGTCGCCCCGCCGCCGCAGCCATTCCGCGTAGGCGAGCCGCGGCGCGTCGTCGTCCGGAGCCGCGACGATCCGGTCGATCCATTCCCGCTCCTCGGCGCGCGCCGTCACGATCATGGGCCCGAGCATACGCGACGCCCGCGGCCGGGCCGCGCGCCGTACCACGTCGACGCCCGCCCGTCGGCGCGCGGCGCCGCGGATGGCCGCTCTACGCGCGAGCGAGCGCCTCGGCGTGGTGCGCCAGGTGCTCGCCGATCACCGTCGCCACGAAGAAATACCCGTGATCGTACCCCGGCCAGCGCCGCAGCGAGACCGCCTGACCTGCCCGCGCGCACGCCTCGGTGAACACCTGCGGCCGCAGCTGCTCGTCGAGGAACCGGTCGGCCTCGCCCTGATCGATCCGGATCGTCCCCGGGTGGCGGCGCCCCTCCTCGATCAGCGCCGTCGCGTCGTAGGCCCGCCACCCTGCCGCGTCCGGCCCGAGGTACGCCGAGAACGCCTTGGTCCCCCACGGCACCTGCGACGGCGCCACGATCGGCGCCAGCGCCGACACCGACGCGAACCGCTCCGGCCGGCGCAGCGCCGCCACCAGCGCCCCGTGCCCGCCCATCGAGTGCCCCATGATCCCGAGCGCCCCCGGGCGCGCCGGGAAGTTCGCCTCGATCAGCGCCGGCAGCTCCTCGACCACGTACGAGAACATGCGAAAGTGCGGCGCCCACGGCTCCTGCGTCGCGTCGACGTAGAAGCCCGCGCCCTGCCCGAGGTCGTACGCCGGGTCGTCGGCGACCCCCGGCCCGCGCGGGCTCGTGTCCGGCGCCACCACCACCAGCCCGAGCTCGGCCGCGTAGCGCTGGGCCCCTGCCTTGACCGTGAAGTTCTCCTCGGTGCAGGAGAGTCCGGACAGGACCACGAGGACAGGTCGCGGCTCCGCGCGCGCCTGCGCCGGCACGAACACCGACAGCTTCATCTCCGTCCCGGTCGCGCGCGACGCGTGGGCGTAGAACCCTTGCACGCCGCCGAAGCAGCGGCTCTCGCTGATCGTCCTCAGGCTCATCGGCCGCGAGCGTAGCACCGTTCGCGCGCCGCGCGGAACCGCCCGCCGGGCCGCCCCGGCGCGGGCGCGACACTAGAACCGGCCGTGCAGGCCGAGGCCGGCGCCGCCGCGGTTCATCGTCGGCACCAGCGACAGCGCGGCCTCCCGCTCGCGGTTCAGCCGGCGGTGCTTCGCCAGCTTGATCGACGAGAGCACGACCAGCCCGACGCCGGCCATCACCAGGAACGCGCCGACGGCGACCAGGATGTCGCCCTTGGTCTCCGGCGGGAGGTCGATCGCCGTGATCGCCGAGCCCGTCCCGGAGTCGGTCCCGGTGTCGGTCCCGGTGTCGGTCCCGGTGTCGGTCCCGGTGCCGGTCTCCTCGCGGAACCGGATCTTCGTCGACAGCGTCTCTTCGGTCGGCTCCGGGTCGAAGCGCGAGTCGGACGACGCGAAGTAGATCAGCCCCACGCCGCCGCCGGCGAGCGCCAGGCCGCCGGCGAACGTCGGCCCGATCCACGCGGGCGTCGGCGGCAGCTTGACCATGCGGTTGAACGGCCGGCCGCCGGGCGCCGTGTCGATCTCCGGCGGGATCTTCTTGATCTTCGGCTGCGCCGCGTCGAGCCGCGCGGTGACCTCCTTGAGCCGCTCGCGCGCGTCGGTCGTCTCGGGGAAGCGGTCGCACCCGCTGCCGTGGCGCTTCTTGCAGGCGCGCAGGTAGTCGCCGATCACCAGCTGCACCCGCTTGAGCACCTCGGGGTCGCCGGTCTCGACGTAGATCTGCTCGTACGCCGTGATCGCGTTGGCGAGGATCGCCGCGCGGCTCATGTGGTTGGTCTCGTTCTCGGGCAGCGCCTCGAGCGCGCGGACCCACAGGCGCGCCGCCTCGACGTACTCGCCGTTGTCGAACTTCTGCGACGCCTCGACGTCGAACTGGGCCGCCAGCGCGTCGTTGCCGATGTTCGGCTTGCGGCTGCTGATCCCGACCGACGGCCCCGGGCCGCCGCCGCCGCTGCGCTTGCCGCCTGGACCGAGCTGGCCCTCCTCGAGCGGCTCGTCGGGGATCGACTCGTCGCCCGCCGCCGGCGTGTCCGGGTCGAGCGGGGCGCTGTTCGGCGCCTCGGCCCCCGCGGCCGGCGCGGCCGCCTCGTCCTGCGCCTTCTTCTTGCTCTTCTTCGACTTCTTGGACTTCGTGGTCGCCGGCTCGGCCGGCCCCGCCGAGGCCACCTGCGGGGCCGCCAGCGAGACGGCGAGCGCGACGCACAGGCCGCGGAGCGACGGACGCGTGAGCTGCATGGACCTCGAGAGGATGACGCGTTCACCCCGCCGCGTGCAAGTCCGCCAGGACCCCCGCAATCCCCGCCTCCCGGGCCGCCGGCGCGCCAAACGGACAAACGCGCGCGCCAACTTGGCACACCCCGGCTGCCAACCTGACACCGCGTTTCGCCGAAAATTCGCGGCTGTCCGCGCGGTGTGCATCCTCCCCCCGGTGAGCGCCAGCGAGGCACCCGCGCCCCCCGACGAGGTCCCGGCCGACGCGCCGGCCGCCGAGGAGCCGCGGGCGATGGACCCCTGGCTGTTCTTCGCCGCGATGGCGCTGGCCTGCCTCGGGCTCGTCATGGTCTACAGCGCCAGCGTCTACACCGCGCGGCTGCGCTACCACGACTGGGAGTACTTCCTCGGCCGCCAGGGCGTCCTGTTCGCGCTCGGCACCGCCGTGATGTTCGCCACCTCGCGCGTCGACTACCGGATCTTCCGCCGCTTCGCCCCGCACCTGATGGGCCTCGGCCTGCTCGGGCTGGTCGCCGTGCTCGTCCTCGGCGACGAGGTCAACGGCGCCCGCCGGTGGATCCGCGCGCCCGGCATCAACATCCAGCCGAGCGAGCTCGCCAAGGTCTTCCTGGCGATGTTCCTCTCGGCCATGCTCGCGCGCCAGGGCGAGCGCGTGCGCCGGTTCACCGCCGGCTTCCTCCCGCCGCTCCTCGTCGCCTCGGTGACGATGCTGCTCGTCCTGCTCGAGAAGGACCTCGGCACCACGATCCTGCTCGGCGCCCTCACCCTGACGATCCTCTTCGTCGCCGGCACCCGGCTCTCCTACGTGATCGCCGCGATGATGCTCGCCGCCCCGGTCGCGTGGTCGCAGATCGTCGGCGTCGGGTTCCGCAAGGGCCGCCTGCTCGACTTCCTGTCCGGCGAGCAGTCGTACCAGATCCAGCAGTCCCTGATCGCGATCGGCTCCGGCGGCACCTGGGGCCTCGGCCTCGGCGCCGGCCGGCAGAAGCTCGGTTTCCTGCCCGAGAACCACACCGACTTCATCCTCGCCAGCATCGCCGAGGAGCTCGGCCTCATCGGCGTCTACGCCGTCATCGGCCTGTTCTGCCTGCTCGTCTGGCGCGGCCTCGTCGCCGCCCGCGGCGCCCCCGACCGCTTCGGCACCTACCTCGCCGTCTCGCTGTCCGCGCTGTTCGGCCTGCAGGCGCTGATCAACATCTGCGTCGTCCTCGACGTGATCCCCGCCAAGGGCATCACCCTGCCCTTCCTCTCGTACGGCGGCTCGTCGCTGCTCGTCAGCATGGGCGCGACCGGGATCCTGCTCTCGATCTCCCGCCGTCCGCGCCCGTGGAAGCTCAGCGACCAGCGCAGCCGCCGCGAGCCCGAGGCCCGCCCGCCCCGCACCGCCCGCCTCCGCGGCAACGCCGCCCAGCCCGCCCCGCGCCGCTCCTGGTGGCCCTGGCGCCGCAAGCCGAGCGCCGACGGCCCGCGCCGCAACGTCCGCCGCCAGACCTAGTGCCGCGCCCAGGGCCTGGCGACACCACCTCGCTTGGTCTCATCGCCGCTGGCTTCGTCGGCGAAACTCGTAGTACGGTCCAGTACAGCTTCGTTTCGCCGCCTCGCCAGCGACGATGATCCCGGCGCGAGGCGGCGCCGTTAGACCCTGGGCGCGGCACTAGCGCCGCGACCTCCGCTCCCGGACCCCCCGCCGCCGGTCCGTCGGCGAGCCCGCGCCCGGCGTCCTCGGACGCGCCCCGCAGGCCTCCCCGGGCCGCGTCGACGCCCCGCGCGCTCGCTCGCCCGCCGGGGCCCCTGCGCCGCAGGGCCTGGCGACGCCAGCGAAAATCGCAAATACTGGCGCCCACGCCGTGCCGCTGCGCGCCCTCCCCGAAGCGCTGACCTACCACGTCGACCTCACCCCCGCCGAGGTCCTCGCCCGCCTCCGTGGCGAGGCCGACGTCCAGGTCGTCCAGGGCTTCCCGGCCCGCAGCCGGACGACCCGCAAGTTCCTCGCCGAGCTCGGCCCGCGCGGCTTCCGTGTCTGCCAGAACGTCGCCGCCGGCACCGTCGACACCGGCCCCGCCGCGATGCAGCGGATGACGCTCGAGGGCGAGCTCGTCGCCCAGCCGCAGGGCCAGGGCACGTCCGTGCGCCTGCGCTTCGCCCGCGGCCCGTTCTCGCGCCAGGCGAGCTTCTGGATCATGTGGGCCGCCAGCTTCGCCTGGCTCGGCCTCACCGGCGCGACCGCGGCCAAGCTCGGCCTCGTCGGCGTCTTCATGGCCCTGACGATCCCCGCCTTCCTCTACGACCTCGCGCGCGCCCGTGGCACCGACGAGGAGCGGATCGAGCTGCTCAACCTGATGGAGCACCTGCTCGGCCCCTCGCTCGTCGGCGAGAACCCGCTCGAGAACACCCCGTACCGCCGCGCCCGCCGCCTCCCGCAGGCCGCCGGCTGATCCCCCCGGCGCCGCACGCACGCGCAGCTGCACGTCGACCAGCCCGAGCCCCGGCAGCGTCTGCAGCGCGAGCGCCTTGAACTCGAGCGCCTCCGCGCCGGCACAGTAGCTCCCGGTCGCCCACTGCTGCTGCGTCGCCGCGTCCTCGACCGCGAGCAGCCCGAGCGCGTCGACCGACGCCCCCTGCCCGCCGGCCGGCAGCGCCAGCGACCCCGACGCGACCGCCGACTTCAGCGCGCACTGCAGCGCCGCGCACCCGCCCGCCTCGACCGGCCGGGCCAGGCAGGCCGAATCAACGACCACGCGCCACGTCCCGGCAGGATCGCCCTTGCACCACGCGTCGCTGCACTCCCCGGCCGACCCACCGCCCGACGCCGACGTCTCGCCGCCCGAGTCCCCGCACCCGACCAGCGCTCCCGCGATCACCGCCACGAACCGACCCCCGCATCCTCGCACCGTACCGCCCGCCCCCCCCGGCACAAGAGCGCGGAGCCGACCACGGTATCGACCACGCGCCGCGCGGGCCGCTGCGGCTCGATGTGCACCGTCCTTCGATCACCGCGGAGGCGCGGCTTCGGGCTCCGCCGATATCGCCTTGAGAGCATGTCTTGAAGGTCATGATACTTTGGACAGCCGATGTTCAGACCCTCGGGGAGCCTGCGGACGCGGCATCTCCGTCCTTCGGGTCACCGGGCCCGTGGTTTTAGGCGCGAGCGGGTTCCGGATCTCGGCGGAGCCGACGCTCGTCTTCCCAAGAGAGCTCCCGAGGACGGGGTCGGGGGCGCCTGGCCGGCGAGTTCCGCAGCCCGAGCCGGTCGCCGCCTCGAAGCACCCGGACCTCTCCCGAAGGGCGAGGACTGTTTGAGCCGGACGGGCGCCCCCGAACCCGGCCCCGCGACCCTCGCCGCATTTCGATCCGGAACCCGCTCGCGCCGTGCCACGACCTCCGCGGATCGACGCGCGACACCCGTCGCGGATCGACGTCCCTGCGCATCCTCGATCTCGCAGACCGCCACCTCGACCCACGCGCCCCGCGGCGACCCGGTGCGCCTCGCGCTCCAGGAGCAGACGCTCGCGTCCCCGACCGAAGCGCACCGACGCTCCGCCGACCCCACCGACGCTCGAGCGCTCACCTCCCCGCGCAGACGAGACCGCCGCAGCGCCCCCCTCGCTCGACACCTGCGGCGCCCGCGGCTACCGTTCGCGGGCCATGCACCGCCTCGCCGCCGCGCTCCTGCTCCTCGCCGTCCCGGGCTGCATCTTCTTCCCCAACCTCAACGGCGACACCGACTCCGACGGCGACACCGACGGCGACACCGGCGGTCTGGCCGGCGACCCGCTGTTCGTCGCCGTCGGTGATCAGGGCACGATCGTGCGCTCGCGCGACGGCGCCGCGTGGACCCTCTCGACCTCCGGGGTCACCGTCGCGCTCAACGCCGTCGCCCACGGCGCCGGCTACTACGTCGCCGTCGGCCAGGCCGGCAAGATCCTGCGCTCGCCCAACGGCGTCGACTGGACCGCCGCCTCGAGCCCCTCGAGCCGCGACCTCTACGCCGTCATCCACCACGGCACCCGCTTCGTCGCCGTCGGCGGCGACTACAGCGTCGGCGCCGAGACCCTCGAATCCGCCGACGGCCTGACCTGGACCCGCCCCGAGCTCCCGGCGCCCAAGCACGTGCTCCTCGACCTCGCGACCGACGGCGTCACCCTGACCGCGATCGGCAGCTATCAGCCCGACCTGATGGCCTTCGGCCAGTTCACCTGGCAAGACGGCGTCGGCTGGATCCAGCGACTCGACGGCGCCGCGACCGGGATCCGCTACGACGCGATCGCCCACGGCGCCCCCAACTTCGCCCTGATCGGCCCGACCAACTGCGCCACCTCGGGCGACGGCGTCACCTGGACCAACACCCCGCTGTTCAACCTCGCCGCCGACCCGAAGGACATGTCCTACGGGCCAGCCGGCTGGATCGCCGTCGGCGCCGCCGGCCAGATCCTCGCCTCGACCGGCGCGATCCAGTGGGTCCCGCGCCCGTCCCCGTTCACCGGCGACCTGCGCGGCGTCTCGAGCGACGGCTTCCGCTACGTCGCCGTCGGCGCCGCCGGCCAGATCGCCACCAGCACCGACGGCGCCCTGTGGACCGCCGTCACCGGCCCCGCGACCACCGAGCTGCGCGCCGTCACCCACCCGAACCACCCGTGAGCCCGGGCGGCCGCCCGCGCCGCGCCGTCACGGGCAGTTCTGCGACGTCACCATCTCCCCGGTCTCGGGCACCCCGTCGTCCGCGACGTCGGCGAACGCGACCGGGACCGACTGGCAGTACGACAGCCCGCAGCCCTCCTGACGGGCCACGTGCGCGTGCGGCCCGGTCGACCAGCCCGTCGATCCCGACAGCCCGACGATCGCCCCGCGGGGCACGAATTGGTCGACGGCGACCTTGACCTCGCTCAGGTGCAAATAGATCGACGCCGTCCCGTCCCCGTGCTGCAATGTGACGAAGTTCGCCTTCGAGATGCACTCCTGCCCGCCGCCGTCGTAGCACGGGTCGCCGGGCAGGGTCCCCGCGAACAGGTGCGTCACCGTCCCGTCGGCGATCGCGACCAGCGGCGTCCCGAGCGCGAGCCCGAAGTCGAACGCGTAGTTCGCCTTGCCGGTGTGGCTGAAGGCGCCCATGTTGCCCTGGGTGACCGACGCCGTCGTCCCGCACTCGAGCGGCAGGAAGAACCCGTCGGTCGGCGCCTCGTCCTGCGTGCATTCGACGAACCCGCCGAACACGTAGCCCATCAGCGTCTTGCTCTCGATCTGGTACCACGTATCGACCCCGTCGATCGCCTGCCCCTGCACGATCGCCAGCACGTCGACGATCGTCCCGCTCGCCAGCGACCCGATCGGCGCCATCTCGGTCGACGGCGTCGGCCGCACGTTGAGCGTATCGCCCGGCGAGACCGTCACGCGCACCCGCGGGCACGGGTCGAACGGCTCCCCGCCGCTGCTCGACCCCGGCTCGCCGCTGCTCGACCCCGGCTCGCTGGTCGCCCCGGTCGTCCCCGTCGTCTCCCCGATCGTCGACTCGCCCCACCCCGTCGCCTCGCCCCCGGTCGTCGCCGGATCGCCCGTCGTCGCCGCGCCCTCGCCCGTCGTCGGCGACGCCCACTCCGTCGAGCCCCCGCCGGTCGACTCGAACCCCGCGCCCGGGCCGGTCTCCCCGGGCATCCCCTCTCCGACGGCGCAGGCGGCCGAACCCAATGACACGAGAGCGAGGAGGACGCGTCGCGGACTCATGCCGGAGGTCTAATGGATCCCGCGCGCGGTTTCAATCCGCCGCGCAAACAAACCGCGGCGAGACCGCGTCGCGCCGCGCTCCACGGCGGGTCTCGTCCCGCCAAGCGGCGTCGCCGGGTCGGCTCACCCGCCCTGCCCCCGCACCTCCGCCCGGCGCCGCGCCGCCCAACCGCGCAGATCGGCGGCGCAGCGGTCCGCCCACGCCGCGACCTCGCCCCGCACGTCGCGGGTCTCCCCCGGATCGGCGACCAGGTCGAACACCCGCACGCGCTCGAGCTCCGGCTCGACCAGGCACTTCCACCGCCCGGTCCGCAGCCCGAGCTGCACGCTGCTGTAATCGCTGAAGAACCGCGCCACCCCCGGCGCCGGCGCCAGCAGCGAGCGCCCCTCCCACGATTCGGGCGCCGCGAGCCCGAGCAGCGCCGCGAGCGTCGGCGCGACGTCGATCGCCCCCGCGATCTGCGGCGCCCGCACCTGCCCGGCGAACGCCCCCGGCGGCGCGACGATCAGCGGCACATGGACGTTCTCCTCGTAGACGAACAGCGAGTGCGCGAAGTTGCCCGGGTGCTGCTGAAACGCCTCCCCGTGGTCGCCCTGGACGATCCACAGCACATTGTCGAGCCGCCCGCGCGCCGCGAGCCCGTCGACGAGCCGCCCGAGCGCCTCGTCGCCGACGTGCAGATCATTTAAATAATGCTCGTACTCCGAATCGGCGGGGAACGGCCGCGTCCCCTCGCCCGGGCTGCGGTACGGGTGGTGCCCCGCGATCGGCATGTACAGCGCGAAGAACGGCCGCTCCGGCGCCTCGTCGATCCACCCCAGCAATCGCTCGACCGTCGACGCGTCGTCGGTGCCGAAGCTGACGGCGTGACGCCCCCCGATCGTCTCCGCGTCGTGCAGCGCCTCGAACCCGCGCCCCTCGATCAGGTGCCGCATCCCGAGGTACACGAACCGCCCCGAGTGGAACAGCCCCGTGCGGTAGCCCGCCCCGCGCAGCAGCTCCGGCAGCGCCGCGCACGCCTGGCGCGCCGCCGCGTAGTCGTCCGCCCCCGTCTCCGGCGCCGGCGGCCGCCCGCACAGGATCGCGTACAGGCTCTTGATGCTCTCCGGATAGCTCGTATACGCCGACTCGAACACGACCGCCCGCCGGGCCAGCGCCGCCAGCCGCGGCGTCGCCTCGACCGTCGCCCCGTACATCGACAGGTAGCGCGCCCCGGTCGACTCGAGCAGCACCCAGATCACGTCGCGCCCGCGCGCCGACCCGGCGAGGTGCGACAGGTCGATCGCCGGCCCCTCCGCCGCGACCGCCTCGACCTGGCCCTCGGGACCTGGCCCCGAAGACACCCGCGACCACCACGTCGTCGCGAGCGTCACCAGCGCGTTGCGGTGCAGCCCGAGCGTCTCGCAGCGCCGGACCGCCGCCGGCCCCGCCGCGACCAGCAGCGCCGCCGCCCCCGCGAGCGCCAGGCCGCCGCCCCCGCGAGCGCCGGGCCGTCGCGCCGCCCGGATCACCCCCGGCATCGCGGCCGCCGTCGCCAGCACGAGCAGCACCGCCGCGACGTTGCCGATCGTCGCATGGGCGACGATCGAGTCCCACAGCGCCCCGCCGGCCGCCTCGACGAACGCCCACGTCAGCGGCGTCCCGAACTGCCGCGCGATCGGCACGTTGCCCGCCACGTACAGCGCCGCCGCCGCGTAGATCGCCCAGCCCGCCCGCGGCGCGCCGGCCCGCGTCAGCGCGAGGTCCAGCGCCCCGAGCCCGAGCGCCGCCCAGACCTCCTGATACAACATCGCCGGCGCCGCCCACGGCGAGCCGAGCCCCGCCGCCGCCCCGTCGGCCGCGCGCAGCCCCACCAGCACCAGCTTCGCCGCCGCCCCGACGAGCAGCAGGCACAGCGCGCGGCGGACGACGAGCTCCAAGGGACCCGGACGATACCACGTCGCCTGCGCGGACGCGCGCGGACACCGATACGCCCGGCTCCATGTGTCGCTCGCAATCGAACGTCCCGGTCGACTGCACCGGCGTCGACCCGGCGCACGACCTTCCCCTTGGGCCACCTCGACCTCGGGGCGAGCCGCGTTCGATCCGCAGGCGAAACGTCGATATGGCGCGAATACGCGCGGTCGATCCGCCGGCACGAATACGCTTGATCGTACAAGTTCGACGTGCAAAAAGCGCCGGCGGTCCGGCCTCGATGCGATCCCGGCCGCAGTCCCACGCCCACCGCCCATCGCCCATCGCCCCATCGACGGAGCTCGAACGCGTCATGCAGATCTCGCGACGAATCATTCATTGTACGCTCGGCCTCGGCCTCGCCCTCTCGCCCCTCGGCTGCAAGAACAAGGGCGAAGCGGCGGAGAAGCCGGCCGACGACGGCGCCGCGGCCTCCGCGGAGACCAACACCGATTACGTGGCCCAACTCGAGGGGCTCAAGGGCGAGGTCCAGGCCCAGGTCGACATGCTCATGAAGCCGCTCGCCGACGCCGAGGAGCTCGCCAACATGGTCACCGCGCTGCCGGAGAAGTTCGGCGAGCTCAAGGGCAAGGCGAAGGCCGCGGCCCTCGGGTCGATCAAGGCCGGGTTCGAGGGCGGCAAGGTGACGCTCGAGCTCGACGCCAAGATCGCCGGTAAGGTGTCCGCCGAGCTCAAGGCCGAGGTCGAGGCGATCCTCGCCAAGGCCGTCGAGGTCAAGGCCGGGATCGAGGCGCTGCCGGACAACGTCGTCAAGGCGACGACCGCCCTCGGCGAGATCGCCGTCAAGGCGACCGGCATCGCCACCTCGGCGACCACGGCGCTGTCGGCCAAGCTCAAGATCCCCCTGCTCAAGGCCGGGGCCAAGGCCGAGATCCAGGGCAAGCTCGACGCGGTGACCGCCCTCAAGGGCGAGATCACGACGATGATCGAGAAGGCCAAGACCGACGTGCAGACGCTGCCGCAGAAGGGCGCCGAGCTCGGCGTCAAGCTGACGGGCTCGTTCTCCGCCGTCGCCTCGGCCAAGTGAGCGCGCGCCCGGCCCGGGCGCCCCCGCGCGGCCGCCCGGGTCGTATCCGCAGCGATCCTCGCCCTCGCCCGCCCCTGGTACACTGCGCGGCGGTCGTGCACCAAGGACCCTCGATGCGATCCTCGACCGCGGCGCTCGTCCTCGCGGCGCTCGTGGCCTGCAAGGAGCGCGCGCCGGCTTCCGGAACCGCGGCCGCGCCCGCGACCGGGACGGCCTGCGACGCCCTGACGGCCGGCGCCGGCGCGGCCCGCTTCGCGCCGCACTTCCCGGTCGAGACCGGCGGCGCCGTCCTCGTGGTCCGCGGCGACCGGACCGTGGTAGCTGGCCTCATGGACAGCTTCGGACTCGCCGAGGTGCAGCTCGTCGCGTGCGCCGCGGGCGAGCTGATCGTGTTCGTCCCCGCCATGGGCAAGCGGGGCCTGTCCGAGCTCGCCGGCGCGCTCGTGCGAGCCGGCGCCACGTCGGAGATCCGCGAGGGCCACGTCTTCCCGCCGCAGGGTCGATGATCGAGGTCGACCTCGCCGCGCTCGCCGATCGTCTGCGCGAGCAGCTCCCGGCGCTATGCGTACACGGCCCGCTGGCGCGCTCGCTCAAGTGTCGCGTGCTCGCGGCCTCGCTCGACGGGCGGCCCGTGGTGATCAAGTGGTTGGCTCGCCCCGAGCCCCCGTGGGCCTGGTACTTCGAGCGCGAGCAACGATGGCTCGCGGCGCTGTCCGCCGCCGGCGAGCGCGACGTGGCGCCCGAGCTGCTGGCCGCCGGGCCGCGCTGGATGGTGCTGACGCGGCACGGCGGCGCGGCGATCGCCGCCGGCCGCCTCGCCCGCGACGCCGACGCGACCGCCGTGGCGGCGGCGCTGCGGGCCCGCGGCCGCCTGGCCCGGACCACGACCCCGTGGCCCGCGCTCGTCCCCGACGACCGGACCCGCGCGGAGATCCGCGCGCGCCTGCTCGAGGATCCCTGCGACGGCCTCGGCTGGTGCACCGACGGCCTCGCCCGCGGCGCCGCGCTCGGCCTGATCGACCGCGACGACGCGGCGCTGGCGATCGACGCGCTGCGAGGCTGGCCGGTCCTCGCGCGCTCGCACGGCGACCTGCTCCCGCGCAACGTGATCGTCGACGGCGACTCGGCCCGCCTCGTCGATCTCGAGTGCGCGGGCGATCACCCCGAGGCCTGGGATCACGCCCTGCTGTGGGCCAACCTCCCCGCCGGGCTCCGCCCGCAGGTCGAGGCCGACTTCGGCCTCGCCGAGGATCGCCGGAGCCTGGCCTTTCGGGCCTGCGTGGTGTTCGCGCTGGTGCGCGAATTGAAGTTCGCCCGCAGCGGCCGACTCGCCGACGAGCTGCGCAGGAGCCTGCGCGACGCGGTGTCGACATTGCGCGCGCGGGTGCCCCCCGGCGATTGAAGCCTCGTCCGATCCAGGAGGAAGGACCGGCACGAATTGCGGCGCCACGCCGCCGCACGAATTGCGGCGCGCGACGGACGATGGTTCGTGCCGCGGACTCGATCCGGCGCCCCATTGCCGCAAGGGCAGCTGCTGCGACCGCGGCGCGTGGAGCGGCTCCCGCCGTGACCCGCCCGCCGCGGCTTCACGCCGGGGCGCCGCGATCGATCGCCTCGCGCAGGCGCTGGGCCCACAGCGCGAGGTCGTCGAGCGTCGAATCGACGACCTCGGGCGCGCTCGACCGGTGGTTCAGGGCCTCGCGCAGCAGCTCCTTGGCCCGGCGGATCCGCGACCGGATCGTGCCCTCGGGGGCCTCGAGGACGACCGCGATCTCGGCGGCGCTCATCTCCTCCCAGAAGTACAGCTCGAGCACGATCTGGTGATCGACGGGGATCGCCTGCAGCGCGTCGCGGAGGAGCCGCAGCTGCTCGCGCTGGTCGGCGATCGCGCTCGGCGAGCCGCCGAGGTCGGCGACCGAGGTCTCGAGCGGGTCGAACACGCGGCCGTCGCGGCGCTCGTCGCGGAAGCGGCGGTACAGCAGGTTGCGCGCGATCCCGAACAGGTAGGGCCGGACCTCGACGTCGGGCGCCAGCGCGGGGGCGCGCTCGAGCAGCGCGAGGAAGGTCCGCTGGATCAGGTCGTCGACCCCGGCCGCGACCTTCCCGTGGAAGAAGCGGTAGAGCGCCTCGAAGTGGCGCTGGAACAGCTGGTTGCCGGCCCTCCGGTCGCCGCGCGCCCAGGCGCCGAGGAGCTCGCGGTCGCCCGCCATGGCGCTCACTCTACCCGATCCTCCCGGCCCCGAAGAAAAATGACGGGGCCGGTGATCGACCGGACCGGCTCGTGGCAGGTCGCAGGCAGGAGCGACCTCGGCGATGCTCACCCCGTCCATGAACCCTCCCCAGCCCGTACCCGTGCGACCGCGCGCCGCCGCCGGCGAGGCCGCCGCGGCGGCCACGATCGACGCCCTCGCGCCGCGCGAGCGCGTCCGCAACCTCGTCGCGGCCCGGCTGTTCGGCGAGCTCGTGACGCCGACCCGGATCGACCGCTTCGAGCTGATCCGCGAGCTCGGGGTCGGCGGGATGGGGGCCGTGTACGCGGCTCACGACCCGCGCCTCGACCGGGCCGTCGCGCTCAAGGTGCTCGCGCGCACCGGCGAGGGCCCGGAGGCGAGCCGCCGGCTCGTCCGCGAGGCCCAGGCGATGGCGCGGCTCAAGCACCCGAACGTCGTCGCCGTCCACGAGGTCGGCACCCACGGCGAGCAGGTGTTCGTGGCGATGGAGCTGGTCGAGGGCGGCACGCTCGCGGACTGGCTCCGCGGCGGCCCGCGGCCGTGGCGCGAGGTGCTCGCCTTGCTGATCCCCGCCGGCCGCGGGCTCGCGGCCGCGCACGCCGCCGGGCTGGTCCACCGCGACTTCAAGCCGGCCAACGTGCTGCTCGGCGCCGACGGGCGCGCCCTGGTGTCCGACTTCGGCCTCGCCCGCGCGGGCGCCGAGCCCGGCGCCCAGCCCCTGCCGGGCGAGGCCGAGGCGACCGCCGATCTCCAGCGGCCGCTGGTCGAGGCGCACCTGACCCGCACCGGCGCGCTGCTCGGGACGCCGGCGTACATGGCCCCGGAGCAGTTCCGCGGCGAGATGGCGACCGCCCGCAGCGACGTGTTCGCGTTCTGCGTCGTCGTCTGGGAGGCGATCTTCGGCCAGCGCCCGTTCACCGGCGCGACGATCGCCGACCTGTTCCACGCGGTCGACCACGGCGCGATCTCGCCGCCGCCGCGGGCGATCCGGGTCCCGTCCCCGCTGCGCCGCGAGCTGCGCCGCGGCCTCGCCACCAACCCCGCCGATCGCCACCCGTCGATGCCCGAGCTGCTGGCCGCGCTCGAGCGCGCCGGCCGGTCGTCGCGGCTGCGCGCGGCGCTGATCGCCGCGGGCGCCGTCGTCGCCGGCTGCACCGCCGCCCTGGCGGCCGCCTACGCGCTGTCGCGGCCGCCGGAGCCGGAGCCGGAGCCGACGGCGCCCGCCGCGATCGTCGAGAACCCGGCGGCGTTCCTCGAGCGGATCGCGCGCGAGGGCAAGGACCCGAAGTCCGCGTTCACCTCGACGAAGCTGGAGCGCCGCGAATTCGAGGACGTGCTCGCCACCGAGGAGGCGCTCAAGCGGCACGCGCGGGTGATGCCCTCGCTGCGCGAGGGCACCTTCACCGGCCTCAAGCTCTACGGCCTCCGCCCCGAGTCGCCGCTCTGGCAGCTCGGCTTCAAGAACGGCGACACGATGATCGCGCTCGACGAGCGCTCGCTGGCGACGCCCGACGACTGGGACGCGGCGATGGCGGCGGCCGCCGCCGACGACCAGGTCACGATCATCCTCAAGCGCAAGAACGAGCCGCTGTTCATGACCTACCGGCTGACCGGCGAGCGCGGGCCGGCGCCGCAGCCGTCCGCCGCCGCGCCGTGAGCCGGGAGCGCCGCACTCCGCTCCCGGCGGACGCGGCGAGCGCCATTGTCGACACCTGTCCGTCCGGGCAGGTGGTCGCGCGCTCGCCCGCGGCGATCACGGGTTCGTGCAGGTCGGGTTCAGGATGATCCACCCCGGCCCGTGGTTCCCGAGGATGCTCGACCCCTGGTACCACACGTTGAGGTTCACCCCGTACTCCGGCAGCGGCCCGAGGTTCGTCCCGAGCCCCGGGCACGAGAAGCCGAACGTCGCCTGCGCCGTCGTGTTCGTCCACCCGGTCGCCACGCTGTTCGGGTTGCCGGTCTTCAGCTTGCACAGGATGTTCGCGTCGGCCTGGTCGCAGCCCTGCGCGCCGGCCCACGTGCACGTCCCGTTGCAGTAGAGCTGCGTCACCTGCGTGAAGTTGTACTGGCACGTCACCGGCTTGCACGTCACCCCGGGGAACGGCGCCGGCAGGGCGGGGTCGCAGCGCTCGCCGGGGTCGAGCACCCCGTTGCCGCACTTCATCACCTCGACTTGGCAGGTCGCGCTGCAGCCGTCGTTGTTGTTGAGGTTGCCGTCGTCGCACTGCTCGACGCCCTGGCGCACGAACCCGTCGCCGCACGCCGCGTTCTTGCAGCCGGCGACGCACGCGTCGCTGTTGACCTGGTTGCCGTCGTCGCACTGCTCGACGCCCTGCCACACCACCGCGTCGCCGCAGGTCGCCGTCTTGCAGGCGTTGGTGCACGCGTCGGTGCTGACCTGGTTGCCGTCGTCGCAGGTCTCGCCGATCCCCGGCTGGACGAAGGTGTCGCCGCAGGCGGCGCTCTTGCAGGTCGTGGTGCACAGGTCGGTGTTGACCGCGTTGCCGTCGTCGCACTGCTCGACGCCGGCCTGGACGAACGTGTCGCCGCACTTGGCCGCCTTGCAGGTGCTCAGGCACGCGTCGGTGTTCGCCAGGTTGCCGTCGTCGCACTCCTCGCCGGCGCCGGCCTGGACGAACTGGTCGCCGCACTTCGGCAGCTTGCACGCGAGCGTGCACGCCCCGGTGTTGCTGTTCTGCGCCCCCGCGTCGCACTCCTCGCCGGGCTGCTTGAAGCCGTCGCCGCAGGTCGCCAGCTTGCACACGTTGGTGCAGCCGTCCTCGTTGACCATGTTGCCGTCGTCGCACGCCTCGCCCGGCCCCTTGAAGCCGTCGCCGCAGACGTTGAGCGTGCAGTTGGCCTTGCAGGCCTTGTCGTTGCCGTTGTTGACCCCGTCGTCGCACTGCTCGACGTTGGCGAGGATGAAGCCGTCGCCGCACACCGCGCTCTTGCACGCCAGCGTGCACGCCCCGGTGTTGCTGTTGCCGCCGCCGAGGTCGCACTGCTCGCCGAGGCTCGCCTGCACGAAGCTGTCGCCGCAGGCCGGCGCCTTGCAGGCGTCGGTGCAGCCGTCGTCGTTGTCCCCGTCGATCCCGTCGTCGCAGTCCTCGCCCGGGTCGACGATCGTGTTGCCGCACTCCTCGAGCTTGCACTCCGCCGAGCAGCCGTCGCCGCCGACCAGGTTGCCGTCGTCGCAGCCCTCGTCCGGCCCCTTGTCGCCGTCGCCGCACACGTTGAGCTTGCACTCCGCGTTGCACGCCTTGCCCGGCCCGTTGTCGGCCCCGAGGTCGCACTCCTCCGTGCCCGGGTCGGTGTTGAACACGAAGCCGTCGCCGCACATGTTCGCCTGGCACTGCAGCGTGCACGCCCCGTTGTCCGAGTTCGACGGCCCGGCGTCGCAGCCCTCGCCCGCCTGCGTGAAGCCGTCGCCGCAGGCCGCGTTCGTGCACGTGCTCGTGCACTCGTCGGTGTCGACCTGATTGCCGTCGTCGCACTGCTCGGTCGCCGACACCACCCCGTCGCCGCACCCGGCGACCGCGCACGCGTTGGTGCACTCGTCGTTGTCGACCTGGTTGCCGTCGTCGCAGCCCTCGCCGGGGCCGACCGCGCCGTCGCCGCAGACGTTGGCGGTGCAGTCCGACTTGCAGCCGTTCATGTCGCCGTTCATCGCCCCGTTGTCGCACTCCTCGCCGGGGCCCTTGTCGCCGTCGCCGCAGCTGTTCAGCGCGCACTCGGCGGTGCAGGCCTGGCCCGGGCCGTTGCCGCGGCCGTCGTCGCAGGCCTCGCCCGGGTCGACCGTCCCGTCGCCGCACACGCCCCCGCCGGTGGTGTCGGTCGGATCGACCGCCGTCGTCTCGCCGACCACCCCGGTCGTCCCGCCGGTCGTCGGCGCCCCGGTCGTCGGCGCCTCGGTCGTCGCGGTCGCCGTCGGCTCCGGCGCCGTCGTGCTGCCCACAATCCCGGTCGACGCGCCGTCCGTGCCGGTGCTCGCCGGCGGGTCGTCGCCGCACCCCGTCGCCCACGCGATCGCACACGCGAGCCCGAGAACCCTGATCGCCCCGATCTTCCTTTGCATCCCCATCCTCCGTCCCGACCCGCGGCACCCTACACGAAGCCCCGCGACGCAGACCACTGCGATCTCTGCCGCATCCGCGGCCGCGGGCCTCCGCAGGCGAGGGACGTGCCCTCCGCGTCCGCAGCACGCTGCGCCGCGGCCGCGACGCGGCCGCGACACACACGCGCGCCGGCTCCCCGGCCGCGTACGTCAGCGCTCGCCGGGCCTGCCCGCGCCGCGCCGCAGCGGCGTCGTCCCGTGCAGCCAGTCGAGCAGCGGCAGGAGCTGCCCGTAGTACAAGTTCGAGCGCCGGTGGTGCTCGTCGTGCCCGCGCGAGCTCGAGAGCAGCGGCAGCGGCAGATCGAGCTTGATGCCCGCGTGGTCGAGCACCTCGTGCGCGCCCATCACCGCCAGGAAGGCGAAGTACCCGTAACCCCAGATCGGGAACAGGAACAGCGGCGTCAGGATCACCACGCCGCCCCACGCGGCCTCGAGCGGGTGCTCGTAGAGCGCGTCGAGCCAGATCGGCGCCTTGTGCTCGTGGTGGAGGTGATGGAAGCGACGGAACAGATCCGGCCGGTGCATCCGCCGGTGCCAGTAGTAGAGCATCACGTGGTACCAGACGAACATCGCCGCCGTGCTGAACACGGCGTAGAGCGCCGAGTGCTCCTCGAGCGAGAAGAACGCCCGCGTGTGCCCGCCGAGCATCAGCGCCACGGCCGCGCCGATCGCACCGTTGACGATCACCGCGTTGACCAGCACCAGCGGCACCATCCTCCGCGCGTCGGCGAGCGCCACGCCCTTGCCCGGCTGGTACTTCCAGCCCTCCTCGCTCGCCGCGCGACGCCGGTAGTAGAGCACGTGGAGCAGCCCGCCGCCGAGGAAGAAGGCCGCGGTGTTGAGGAACATGACCAGGAGGGCGATCGACAAGTGGTGCTACGTTTCGCGGACAGAGAACCAGGCACCTTAACCGCCGCGGGGCTCTGCTGGCAACTGCGGGTCTCGCACCACGGACGATCGCTCACCACGCGCAATCGCGCCCGACGGCACCTCCGATCTCGCATCATCATCCGGCGAAGCCCCGCGTCGGCGCTCGACGGTCGAGGCTCGCTCGTCGCGGCCCGGCAGCGCGCTCCGGGTCGTCCGTGGCCCGCCACCGCCGCTGCTGCGAATGATGACCTGTCTCTCGAGACATTCACGGTCGCGGGCGGCTCGGCGGCCGCGGACCGCCCTGCGCGCGCACGGCGCGAGGACAGCCTCGGCCGCCGCGAGGCCCCGCGCTCGCGCACGGCGCGAGGAGAGCGCGGCCCGGCGGTCACCGCCCGCGAGCTCGGCGCGAGCGGCGTCTCGGCGCCGACGCGCGCGACGCCGCGACAGGGCATACTGCCGGCGAGGGACACGGCATGAGCAAGCAGCGGGCACCCGACGGCGACCTGGCCACGTACGACCGCGAGACGTTCACGCACGACGGGGTCGAGCGTCCGGTGTACCGCAAGGGCCGCGGGCCCGCGGTGCTCGTGCTCGCGGAGATGCCGGGGATCTCGCCGCAGGTGCTCGGGTTCGCCGATCGGCTGGTCGCGCGCGGGTTCACGGCCGCGCTGCCGCAATTGTTCGGGACGCCGGGCTTCGATCACACCCGGGCGAGCGCGCCGGCGCTGCTTCGCACCGCCGTCCGCGTGCTGTCGCAGGTGTGCATCAGCCGCGAGTTCACGATGCTGGCGACCGGGCGCAGCGCGCCGGTGGTCGACTGGCTGCGGGCGCTCGCCGTCCACGAGCACGCGCGCTGCGGCGGGCCCGGGGTCGGCGCGGTCGGCATGTGCTTCACCGGCGGCTTCGCCCTGGCGATGGCGACCGAGCCGCGCGTGCTGGTGCCGGTGCTGTCGCAGCCGTCGCTGCCGCTCGGGCTGACCGCGCGCCACCGGCGGAGCATCGACTGCGGGCCGCGCGAGCTCGACGTCGTCGCCGACCGCTGCGCCCGCGAGGGGCTGCGGGTGCTCGGCCTGCGCTTCGACGGCGACCCGTTCGTGCCGGCCGCGCGGTTCGCATTCCTGCGCGAGCGCCTCGGCGACGGCTTCATCGCGGTCGAGCTCGATCAGCGCGACGGCCACCCCGACGAGCTGCTGAAGCAGCACCACTCGGTGCTGACCGCCGGGCTCGTCGACGCGCCGGGCGAGCCGACCCACGAGGCGCTCCAGCGCGTGCTCGAGTTGCTCGAGCGCAAGCTGCTCGCGCCGGCCTGACGGCGCGAGCACACCTGTCTCGAAGGACACGCGGAGCGAAGCGCCCGGCGACATCGCAAGACGCCGCGGTCTGCCGCTGAAGATCCTGGTTCTCCGCATCCCGGCCGCAGAATAGGGTGACCACCGAATCACGTGCCCGGTCCCCCCGTTTCGCGCCCTGGACATGCTTCGCTGGGGCCTCGCGGCCCCGCCGCGGGATCATCGGCTCGCATCGGGCTCCGCCCGAGTTGCGGCCGACATGCGGCCCGTGTGAAAAGCCGGACCATGGCGACACGACGCTTCGAAATGACCGAGGGCAGCGCCTCCAAGTTCTGGGAGATCTCGATGGAGGGCAGCGCCTTCACGGTCCGCTACGGACGGCTCGGGACCGACGGCCAGACGCAGCGCAAGGAGTTCGCCGACGAGGCCAAGGCGCAGGCCGCGGCGAACAAGCTCGTCGCCGAGAAGACCGGCAAGGGATACGTCGAGGTCGGCGCAGCGGCCCCCGCCGCCGCACCTGCGGCCCCCGCCGCCGCGCCTGCGACCCCCGCCGCCGCACCTGCGGCCCCCGCCGCCGCGCCTGCGACCCCCGTCGCCGAGGAGCCCGCCGCCGCCGCGCCGAAGAAGGCGAAGCGCACCGCCGCCGCGAAGACCGAGGCCCCCGCCACGACCGAGACCGCCGCGAAGAAGGCGACCAAGAAGGACCCGCCCCCGCCGCTCACCCTGTCGAATGGCGACACCCTCGGCTCGCGGGCCCTGGTCAACGCCGCCGAGCGATTCGCCGGCGCGGCGACCAGGGAGGAGTGGACCGAGGCCTGCTACAAGCTGAAGGACGCCTCGCGCACGCTCGTCCACCTGCTCGCGCACGACGTCTTCACCCCGAAGTCCCGCCTGCACGCCGTCTCGATCGCCTACGGCCTGCGCTCCGCCGAGCCGGCGCTGGTGCTCAAGGTCCTCGGCGGCCTCGACGAGGCGCTCGTCGCCGCGTCGCTCGAGGACACCGCGCCGCTGTCGACCTTCGGTCCGATCCTGTTCCGCGTCCACGCGCTCGCCCCCGACGCCCTGCGCGCGGCCAGCCTGCCGCCGACCCTCGCCGGCCTCGCGGCGTTCGTGCGCGCGTTCGCCGGCGAGGAGCTCGACGCCGAGGCGCGGCGGTCGGCCTTCCTCGCCGGGGGGCTGCTCGCGCGCGACGGCGTGTCCCGGATCGGCGAGTACGACCGCAACGAGTCCGTCGACCCGGAGCAGCTCGCCGCGGCCTTCGAGCGCCTCGGCGGCCCGCACTGGATCCGCGACATCCCGGCGCCGGCACAATTGCCGTGGCAGACCGCCGCCCGCGGCCTGCAGGGCGAGCCGCTCGAGCAGGTCACCCGGGCGTTCGGCCTCAACACGGTCAAGCTCCTGGCCGCGCGCGAGGACCCGCCGGCCCGCTTCTTCGCGGTCGCGGACGCGATGCCGGAGCTCTACGCGGGCCACCTCGCGGCGCTGCGGCTCCGCGGCATCGAGCGCGCCGCCAGCCCCGACGAGATCCCGGCGGGCCTCGAGGACCTCGTCGAGCCGCGCTTCATCCGCGAGCACCGCGCGCGCGGCTTTGCGGCCCTCGGGACCGCCCGGCTCGACGCCTGGGCGCTGCGCTGGCTCGAGAAGGCGAAGGCGGCGCCCGCGGACGAGATCGAGTACCACCTCGACACCCTGTCCGAGCTCGCCTTCATGGCGCTGCCGTTCAGCGACGCCGCGCGCAAGCAGCTGCTCGGCCTGCCGCGCCCGTACCCGACGAACCCCGACAAGCTCGACGTCCGCGGGTACGGCGGCGTCAGCGTCGAGCCTGCGCTCGCGCCCCTGTTCTTGCGGCTCGGCCTCGAGATGGCCCGCGAGCAGGAGGCCGCGGGCGCCCGGCCCGAGATCCTGCACGGCCTGCGGCTGTGGATCGCCGGCGTGGTCGCGTCGATGCCCGAGGACGCCGCGATCGACCCGGCGGCCGACGCCTGGATCTCGGTCGGCGACTGGCTCGATCACACCACCGAGACCCAGCTGATCAAGGCGCTCCGGCGCCTGCCGCCCGAGCGCGCCGAGGCCGTGCTCGCCCGCACCGCGCACGAGCTCGACGATCCGTACCGCGAGCTGATGTTCGCGCGGGCCGGCGTGTCCGCCGCGGCGGTGCGGAGGTTCGCGCGCCTGGTCGTCGGCGGGCGCCACGACGACGGGATGTGGTTCCGGATCCGCAGCGGCGAGCTGGTCGCGCTCGGCGAGGCGCTCGGCCCCGCGATCGTCGAGGCGCTCGGCGACGAGACCCCGAGCGACACCTTCCTCGCGCGCCTCGAGCGGCTCGCCGCTCCGGCCGCCGTCGCCCACGTGCGCGCCCACGCGAAGCCCCCGCTCGACCTCCAGGCCGAGATGAACCAGCTCGCGACCGAGCTCGGCGGCGAGACGCTGTCGATCTACGCGCTGCGCCCCGGCGGCGCGGCGAAGGGCCTCACGCGCGCCGGCGGCGTGCCGGCCGGGTTCGGCCCCGACGACGTCCCGCGCCACCGCGGGCGCAAGCTGGTCCACGCATTCACGCTCGACCTGAAGGACGTGCCCGAGCTGGCGCGCCGCTACCCCGACGCGCGCACGCTGTCGTTCTGGGTGCAGGCGTACACCGAGAGCGCCCGCCGCGAGCAGGCGCTCGTCCCGCGCACCGAGGCGCAGATCGCCGCCGTGCCCGCGACCGCCGGCGGCGCGCTCGAGCTCGAGCGATTGCAGGTCCCCGCCGCCCTGTTCGCCGGCGACGGCGAGCGCGCGCGCTACGCCCGGAGCCTCCTGTTCACCAAGCCAGGTCACCTGCTCGGCGGCCCGATCTGGCTGCAGGACGGGCCGCTCGGCGTCGACCCGAAGTTCCTCGCGCAGTTCGACGAGCGGCTCGCCCGAGGCGCGAACTTCGGCGACATGGGGGTCTGCTACTCGTTCGAGGACGAGGCGACCTGGCAGTGCCACTGACGCCAGTCCCCGGCCGCGGGGCCTCGTCGAAATGGGGCGCGGGGCCCGGGCGCGGGGCCTTTTGTTTGCCCGGGCGCGGGGCCTTTTTGCCTGCACGGGCGCGGGGCTTTTTGCCTGCACGGGCGCGGGGCTTTTTGCCTGCACGGGCGCGGGGCTTTTTGCCTGCACGGACGCGGGGCCCCGGAGATTGTGGAGCGGGCGGACCCGGCGCGGCGCTATAGGGCCCTCGCTTTCGGCGGGTTCCCCCCCATGGCCGTGCTCGGCGGCTCGCGGGCACGCGATCCGGGCGGTGCGAAGGACATGTTTCAAGAGACATATTGTTCGTGTCAGAAAAAGCCGCCTGCGCGCGCGCCATGGGCTCCGCCCCGCCGGCGTCCCATGCGCCG
>ERZ1066117.218-NODE-218-length-56746-cov-12.308091_pt1 | contig 56746 bp, 42 predicted proteins | sample MGYA00382764_ERZ1066117 | MGnify/ENA primary metagenome ERZ1066117 (study PRJEB33369, sample SAMEA5778347) | biofilm metagenome | biome: Industrial cooling water; feature: Water cooling tower basin; material: Biofilm | place: United Arab Emirates | collected...
CCGACTCCGTCGCTTGCGCGTTCGGTCTCGTGCGAGGGGCGGGAGAAGGTAGCGATTGATCGGAATGGGTCAAGAACTCGCATCAGTTTTTTCTTCGAGCACTCGGAAGGCGATCGCTAGCCACAGCGGGGGCTCCACTTACGACAGTGCATGGCCCTGATTCCGGGGCCGAGGGAGAAGGCGCGAAGAGCATCCCGGAGCCACCTCCCGCGGACCCGCCCAAGATGCCTCTCCCAGCCCTGCGCGCGCTCGCATTCTTGACGCTGCCCCTGGTCGCCCAAGTCGACCGACTCGAGCTCAGCCTTCGCCTGCGGGAGGTCGAGCGAAGCCTCGCAGCCGAGGCGGATGCTGCCCATCGCAAGGCGGCTTCGCTCACATCGAGCAAACCGTCTCGGGAGTCTTGGCGTTCGACCTCGCCGCCACGGCCCGATCCCTCAGTGAGGCGGAGCTGTCCCTGCGCGGCATCCCCGCCGCAACGCACATGCTGTTCGCGAACGCCGTCAGCCTGCGCCCCACGCTGCCGGGCGCGGCGATCCTGGCGAGGCGAAGCACTCGCGGCGGCTGTCGCGAGTGGGAAACCGAGTGACCAGCTCGCGCGCCCCGGCCAGCACTGGATCGCGGTTCCCTCGCCGACCCGTTCCCAGGTTGCTCGCATCGCCATCCCGAACGGGGCCAAGGCCGACCAACGACTACCGGTGGTCGCCGCCCTCCAGGGCGCGGGAGGCTCCGAGAACATGTTCTTCGACGCCTACGGCAACGGCACCCCCGTGCAGGCCAGCGTCGAGCGCGGTGGGTTCGTGATCGCTCCCCGCTGCGGCCTGCTCGGAGGCGTCGATCTGCCAGCACTGCTCGCGGCGATGGCCACGCGCTGGCCGATCGACCGCCAGCGCGTGGTTCTGGTCGGCCATTCGATGGGCGCGATGCAGTCGGTCGCCGCCGCCGTGGCGCCAGGGGCGAACAACCGCGCCATCGCAGCCCTCGGCGGCGGCGGCCGCATCCCGGCCGACGCGCGCCTCTCCCTGCCGAGTTTCGTCGGCATCGGCAGCCGCGCCTTCGCACGCGGCAACGCGCTACAGCTGCATGCGGCCCTGCAGCGCGCCGGCAGCAAGGGCGAGCTCCGCGAACAGGAGACGTCGAACACCTGACGATCGTCCCGATCGCCACGCCCGACGTCCTCGACTTCTTCGCCGCGGCGCTGGTGCCGAGCGCGCGCTGACCGGTCGCCTCAGCTGCGGCACACCGTGAGCCCAGCGACCTCCTTCGCCCCCGCCGCCAGCAGCAGCATGGCACACCGCCGCAGCGTGGCGCCCGAAGTGAACACGTCGTCGACCAGCACAACGCGGCGCCCGACCACGGAACGGGCATCGCGCACGGCGAACGCTTCGGCGACGTTCTCACTGCGCGACCGAACCCGGGGGTCGCCCTGGGGCAGGGTCGCCTGCACGCGCCGGAGGCAGCCCAGCACGCATGGTGCACGAAGCCTGGCCGCCAGGTTCTCCGCCAGCCACGCCGCCTGATCGAAGCCGCGCAGCCGGCGGCGGCGCCCGTGCAGCGGCACCGGGACCAGCACAGCGCGCCCCCAACCAAGCCGCAGGGACGACCGCCATGCATCGGCAGCAGCGCGCACCATCAGCCGGCCGGCGGCCACATTGCCGTCGAGCTTGAATCGTCGGACCAGCGCCCCGCCGGTGCCGGCGTAGCGCCATGGCGCGACGAGCTGCGCCAGGTTCTGCAGTTCGCGATGATCGCGGCCACAGGCGGATCCCGCCGCCAGCACCGGCTCACCGCAGCGGGTGCAGCCGCAGGCCGGGCGCCAGGCCAGCTGGCTCCGGCACGGCGGACAGAGATCGTCGGCAGCGGCGCCGCAACTGGCGCACACCGGCGGCAGCAGCAGGTCGACGAAGCCGCGACAGAGCTCACGAACGGGACGACGGAGGCGACGCCAAAGCAGGGTTGGATTCACGCCCTAGGGGGAACGGCCCCCCGTGAAAATGGCTCCGGTGAGGCAAGATTCCTGCGTGGGCGAGCCCCGCGGTCGCTGGCCTGCCGCGCTCGCGCCTGCGGGCCCCCCGGCTCCGGGTTCTCAGCGGCCCGGCAGCGGCAGCCGCCGGCCGCGGTCGTTCGGGCCGCCGGTCTTCGGCGTGTTCGACACGCCGAGAGCCTGCCGCACCTTGTGCACGTAGGCCTCGACCGTCATGTCCTTGGCCAGCGGCACGCCGAGCACCTCGCCGATCTCCTTGGTCAGCTCCATGTCGTCCTGGAACGACCACTGCTCGCTCTGGAACCACTCGCGCAGCAGCCGGCGGAAGGCTCGGCGGGAGCTGTAGGCGCCGATCGAGTAGACCGCCCCGGCGAAGGCGATGATGCCGGCGCAGAACAGCAGCGTCGTCAGCTCCATCTCCCACTTGGCCACGACTTGCAGCAGGTAGCCGGTGGTCAGGAACAGGAACCCGATGATCACCTGCATGTTGTTGAGGGCGGTGTCCCGCACCTTCAGCAGGCTGCGGCCGCCGACCCCGAGCGCGTCCGCCAGGGCCTTGCGCGGCTCACGGAAGCGGATCGAGTTCGCCAGGAAGAACACGCCAACCACGTTGCACGTGAGGCCGATGACGGCAAGTTCGGGGTTTTCCATGGTGCTTGGCGTGCCGAACACGCGCTCGGCACCGGGGTGCACCCGGGCTGCCGACGACGCGCGTCGCGCGGAATGCTAGCCACGCGGCCACCGACAAGCCACCAGCCGCCCGGCCGGGCCCTGTGCGCGCCACGCCAGGGGATTCCCAGGTTCGACCAAGCCGTCCACGTCCGGCCCTCGTAGCATCGACACCTGCCTACCCCAACGTACGAGAGAACCTTGATGCGCCGTTTCGCCTTCGTGTTGCCGTTCCTGCTGCTGCCGGCCTTCGCCCAAGAGTCGAAGGACCTCTGGATCCAAGACTTCGCCAAGGCCAAGGAACAGGCGAAGGCCGAGAAGAAGGACCTGCTGATCGACTTCACCGGCTCCGACTGGTGCGGCTGGTGCATCAAGCTCGACAAGGAAGTGTTCTCGCAGAGCGCCTTCACCGGCTCGGCACCGAAGGACTTCGTCCTGGTCAAGCTCGACTTCCCGAACGACGAGAGCCTCGTCACCCCGGAGATCAAGAAGCAGAACGAGCAGCTCGGCAAGCAGTATTCCATCCGCGGCTACCCGACGATCCTGCTGACCGACGCCGACGGCCTCGTCTACGGCCAGACCGGCTACGAAGCCGGTGGTCCGGACAAGTACGTCGCCATGCTGGCCGAGATGAAGAAGAAGGGCGCCGCGTTCCAGGCGGCGATGACGCGCGCCACCGGCAGGCAGGGCATGGAGCGCGCGACCGCGCTCGACGAAGCGCTGAGCAGCATCGACGCCGAAGTGGTCAAGAACCATCACCTCGCGGCGATGGAGGAGATCGTCAAGCTCGACGCCGACGGCAAGGGCAAGCTGAAGGAGAAGTACGAAGCCAAGGTCAAGGAGATCGCCGAGGAGAAGGAGCTCGAGACCGAGGCGCAGGCGCTGCAGGAGATGATCGGCCCGTTCATGCAGAACGGCGAGGGCGACAAGGCCCTGACCGAACTCGACAAGGTCATCGCGGCGCCGAAGAGCAAGATCCAGCACCAGCTGGCGCTGTTCTTCAAGGGCATGGTCACGATGGACGTCAAGAGCGACGCCGCCGCCGCGATCAAGAGCCTGGAAGAGGCGAAGGGTCTGGTGCCGAACTCGCCGGTCGCCAAGCGCATCGAGCAGATCCTGCCGGAGCTGAAGAAGCAGGCCGGCAACGACAACGGTGGCGAGAAGAAGGAAGAGGGCAAGTGACCCGCGCGCCGCGGTGAGCCGAGGCGCTCACCGCACGGCGCGGAAACCGACCAGCTCGATGCGCGGCGCCAGGTAGTCGTCGCGCACCGGCTCCTCGCGACAGAGGTCGGTCGACAGGTACTTCTTGTTGCTGTCGCAGAACACGGTGACCACCGCCCCCGCGTCGCCGAGTTCCTCGACCAGCTGCGCGGCGCCGAGGAAGTTGGCGCCCGAGCTGATGCCGACCGCGAGCCCGAGCCCCTTGGCCAGGGCCTGCGCCATCAGGATCGCGTCGCCGTCCCAGACGTCGACCACCGGATCGAGCCAGTCGAGGTCGACGACCGCCGGCACGAACTCGTCGCTGATGCCGGCGATGCGGTGCTTGCCGACCTTGTGGCCGGTGCGCAGCGTCGGCGAGTTCGCCGGCTCCAGCGGGTGCACACGCACCTTCGGGAACACCGAGCGCAGCGCGCGCCCGACGCCCATCACCGTACCGCCGGTGCCGACGCCGGCGACGAACGCACTCGGCCGCCGCCCGAACGCCTCGAGCTGCAGCAGGATCTCGGGCCCGGTCGTGCTGGCGTGCGCGCGCACGTTCGCCTGGTTCTCGAACTGCCGCGGCAGGAACACGCCCTCGTGCTCGCGCGCGAAGCGCTCGGCGAGCTGCACCGAACCGACGAACCCACCCTCGGCCGCCGACACCGGCACGATCTCGGCGCCGAAGCTGGCGATCAGCAGCGAGCGCTCCTTGCTCATCCAGTCCGGCATGTAGATGCGCACCGGATGCCCGAGCGCGGCACCGAGCGCCGCGAACGCGATGCCGGTGTTGCCGCTGCTCGCCTCGACGATGGTGTCGCCCGGCTGCAGCACGTCGCTGGCGTAGGCCTCGGCCAGGATGTGGCACGCCATGCGATCCTTGACCGAGCCGGTCATGTTCATCGACTCGTACTTGGCGTAGAGCCGGCGATCCCGCCCATCGCGCCGGTAGAGCACCTCGAGCAGCGGCGTGTGGCCGACCATCTGGCGGATCGCGGCGGTGCTGCGCGCGGCGGCCGGTGCCGAGGCGTGGATCGTCATGCCCACAGCGGACCGCACCCGCACCACCGCGCGCGCCCGGCCTTGTCCGTATTGGCTTCACCGCCCGGCGGCTGAGGCAACTTCGGGCAAGGCCCACCGCTCGCCAACCGCGGGAGCGAACGTCCCGCCGTCAGCGCGGCTCGTCGCGCCCGAACACGCGTAGCGTCTGCTCGCCGAGTGCTGGCACCGCGTGCCGCCACACCACGGCCAGCTGGCAACTTCGCCGCGGCAACACCACCAGCTGGGCGACGCGGCCAGCGCGCGCAGTGGCCGCCGCGACGAACGTCAACACGTCGACGCCTTCTTCCGTCGCGAGAGCCAACGACGCGGCGCCGACGCCGTCGTGCGGCACCACCACGAGCACGTCGTCCTCGGCGCCCGGTGCGCATTCCGCTGGTAGCGTCGCCCCGAGTTCACGCAGCTGGGCTGCCAGCGCGTCGGCGTCGCCGCACAACTCGCAGCGGGCCTGGGCCACTGCCGCGACCATCACCTCGCAGCGATGGCGCACCACCGGCAGCTCGTGGTCCTCGGCCGCCCGCGGCGGCTCGCCGCCCACGCACGCACCGAGCCAGGCGAGCCCGAACAGGGACCACGACCGCGGCGACCGACGATGCCTGCGCATCGCCACGAAGCTACGCGATCGCCGGCGCGACGGCAGCACTGCGCCGGCGCGCGCCCTGGCGTAGCATGCGCCGATGCGCGCCGTCACCGCTGCCGTCTCGCCGCTGCTGCCCGCTTCGGCCCTGGCCGCGCTGCTGTCGGCGCCGCCGCTGGCGGCCCAGGACCAGACGCCGCGCGCCCTGCTCGAAGCCGCCGCCGCCTACTGCGCCAAGGTCGCGGCGTCGGCGCGCTTCGTCAGCGGCCGCACGCTCGACTCGGTGCTGGCGCAGGAACTGGCACCGACGCGGCCGCTCGAGCGGTTGATCCGTCCGCTGCTGCGCTTCCAGGTCGACGAAGAGAACCGCACGGTCACCGCCTCGCTCGGCACGGTGACGGCGACCGCAGTGGCGACGAAGAACCTCGGCTGCGTGCTGGTGCCGGCGGGTGGCGACGCAGCGGCGCTGCGTGCGCGCGCCGCACCGGGCCTCGCCGACGTGCGCCCCGACCCCACCACCGTCGACTGGCCGCGCGGCGAGCGCCTGCCGAAGGAACCGGCGGAGGGCGTCGACCAGCGTGCGCTGCAAGCGGCGCTGGCCCGCGCGTTCGTCGATCCGCCGGGCAAGCCGCCGATCCACACACGTGCGATCGTCGTCGTGCACCGCGGCCGCCTCGTCGCCGAACGCTACGCCGAGGACGTGCGACCGGACATGCCGCTGCCCGGCTGGTCGATGTCGAAGACGCTGCTGCACGCGCTGCTCGGCGTGCGCGTGCAGCAGGGCAAGCTCGACCCCAAGGCGCCGCTGCCGGTGCCGGCGTGGCGTGCTGCGAACGACGGCCACGAGAAGATCACGCTCGGCGACCTGCTGGCGATGCGCAGCGGGCTCGCCTGGCGCGAGGACTACGACGATGCCGACAGCGACGCGCTGCGCATGCTGTTCCGCACCGGCGACAGCGCCGCGGTCTACGCCGCGATGCCGGTCGCCGAGCCGCCGGGCACGCGCTTCGTCTACAGCAGCGGCGCCAGCAACCTGCTCGCCTTCGTGCTGCGGCGCAGCTTCGCCGACGACCGCGAAGCCTGGGCGTTCCCGCGCACGCAGCTGTTCGCGCCGCTCGGCATGCACACCGCCGTGCTCGAGGCCGACGCCAGCGGCACGTTCGTCGCGAGCTCGTTCGGCTTCGCCAGCGCCCGCGACTGGGCGCGGCTCGGCATGCTGTACTGCGACGACGGCGTCGTCGACGGCCAGCGCCTGCTGCCGGAAGGCTGGGTCGCAGCGGCGCGAACGCCGCACCCGAACGGCGACGGGCGCTACGGCCTGCACCTGTGGCTCGACCGCGATCCCGACGGCGACGGCCCGCAACAGCGCGAATGGCCCGACCTGCCGGCCGACGCGTTCCACATGGACGGGCACGAGGGCCAGTTCGTCGTCGTGTTCCCGACGCAGCAGCTGGTCGTCGTGCGCCTTGGCTGCAGCAAGCACGGTGGCATCGGGCTGCACGCGCTGTTGCGTTCGGTGCTCACCGCGGTCGGCGGCTGACCGCGGACGAACGGACGGCGGCGGCGAACGTCAGCGCGGGGCGCTGCCGAGCACGCGCTGGTTCCATTGCTCGTTCGGGTCGCGCACGCCCTGCGGCCGCGGCTGCAGGTAGTCGGCCCAACGGCGACGGAAGCGCAGGTCGCCGGCGACGAGGCCGCCGAGGCCGGGATGCCGGCCGAGGATGTTGGTCAGCACCTGCGCCTTGCTCGTCGCCGGCACCCGCACCTTGTCGCTGTCGACCGGGCGGTCGTAGCTGAAGGTCACGCCGACGCCGTCGACGCGACGCAGCTTGACGCGGATCTCGGCGACGCTCGGCAAGCGCACGTACTTCTCGCCGAGGTTGGTGGCGTCCACTTCGAGCAACGGCGGGCACTGCGGCACCTGCGGGGCGACTTCGTCGCGCCATTCGACCGCGATCGCGGCGGCGGCGCGCACGCGCGGATCGACGGCGGTCCGGCCCGTAGTCACCGCCATCGTCGGCGAACCACCCTCGCGGCGCAGCACGGTCACTGGCAGGCTGCTCGGCACGAACGGCAACACCGTGCCGTCGCGATCGACGAGGCACAGGCCGTTGCCCTCGGCGTCGAGCACCGACAGCACCGGGCGACGCAGTTCGACCTGCAGGCGCAAGCGGTCGGGGAACACGCGTTCGATGCTGGAGTCGCGCACCCATACCACCGACTGCAGTCCGGCGCGCAGGCGTTCGAGCGTCTGGTCGTCGAGGATCGGCACTTCGTCCGACAGCCACGGCGACAGCGCCGCGGCGACCGCCAGCACCATCGGTTGCTCCATCCAGTCGGGCTTGGCGACGAAGCCGACGCGGTCGAGCGCGACCAGCGGGCTGTTGCGCGACGCGTCCTGGAAGCGGGCGGCGAGCACCGAAGCGGCGCGCGGACCGGCCAGCCACAACGTCAAGCCGAACGCCGTCAGCACGAACACCCGCACCAGCCAGCGGAGCGCCGGACTCGAGGCACGGGCAGGAGCGTCGATGGTCTCGGACAAGGTTCGGGACGGAAGCGCGCGGGGCGCGGCGCGGGCAAGCTCGTTCGGCAGCGATCATGCACCCGGCGGCGGGTGCGGCAGTGCACCCGCGGCGACGGCAGGCGCCGCCGCGGGCCGGTTCGTTCGGCGAGCGCGTCTCAGTTCAAGCGCGCGACGACCGGCTTCGCCGCTTCGGTCTTGGCGCGATCGCGCGTGCCGGTCACCGACTCGCAGTCGTCGGTGAAGATCTCGAGCGTGTCGAGCACGTTCTCGATCAGGTGGCGGTCCATCGTCACTTCGCGCGCGCCCTTCGCGGCCTCGAGCTCGTGCTCCATCAGGCGCGCGAGGATCTTCAGCTGCGACAGGTGGCGACCGACGAACTTCGACAGGTTGACTTCGGGCTTGGTTTCCATCGTTGTTGGCTCCTAGCGATCCGTGGCTACGGGAAGGGCGAGCGCCGGTTGACCTCCGACACCCGCGAGCCGCGGCGGACCGCGGCGACCGGTTGCGAAACGCTCCGACGGGCGTCGAAGCGGGGCGGGAGCATAGCTCGGTCGAAGAACGAAGCCAGACTTCGCTCCGGCGCGGCCGAACGTCGGCGAGCACTCTTGTGGACAACGTTCCACACGCGGAGTGCACGACGTCGCGCAGCATCTCTTCGCCGCACTGCCGACTGCGTGGTTTCCTGCCACGGCGGCGTGTGCGATGCTGCGCCGCGTGCCGAACCGCGCGGACGAGCCCGACTCGATTCTCTTCAAGGGCTACACGCTCAATCCGTTCCAGGTGCAGGCGGCGCACGCGATGGAGGCCGGCGACAACGTGCTGCTCGCCGCCCCCACCGGCAGCGGCAAGACGCTGGTCGCCGAGTATGCGATCGACGTCGCGATCCGCGCCGGCAAACGCGCGATCTACACCAGCCCGATCAAGGCGCTGAGCAACCAGAAGTTCCGCGACTTCAAGAACGACGGCCTGCGCGTCGGCCTGATGACCGGCGACCTGACGCTCGACCCCGACGCACCGCTCGTCATCATGACGACGGAGATCTTCCGCAACGCGGTGTTCGAGGATCCGGCGCGCTTCCACGACACCGACTTCGCGATCTTCGACGAGGTGCACTTCGTCGACGACGTCGACCGCGGCACCGTCTGGGAGGAGAGCCTGATCTTCGCGCCCGAGCACGTGCGCTTCGTCGGCCTGTCGGCGACCATCGCCAACCTGCACGAGTTCGGCGAATGGCTGCGCACGGTGCGCAAGCAGCCGCTGTCGGTGATCGAGCACACGCGCCGCCCGGTGCCGCTGTCGCATCGCTTGTTCCACCCGGACGCCGGCGTGTTCCAGCTCGAGGAGCGGCAGCGCGCGATCACCTTCCACGAACGCGCCGTCGCCCGCGAAGGCCGCCACGGCCTGCGCCAGGGCCGCCGCGAACGCGAGCGCTCGCGCTGGGGCGACAAGCGCGAACGCGCGCAGGGCCGCAAGGTGCCGTTCGGCCCGCGCCCCTACGTGCAGCTGCTCGACGAGGTGCAGCACCGCGGCCTGCTGCCGCTGCTCTACTTCTGCTTCTCGCGCAAGGAGTGCGAGATCAAGGCCGAGCGCAGCATGGGCCGCCGCCTGCTCGACCGCGCCGAACGCGCGCGCATCGAGGAGCTGTTCCACGACATCTGTGCGCGCTTCGAACTCGACGTCGACGCCGACCCGGGCCTGCGTGGCATCCTCGGCCGCGCCCTCAGCGGGGTCGGCTACCACCACGCCGGCATGCTGCCGATCCACAAGGAAGTGGTCGAGCGCCTGTTCACCTCCGGCCTGCTGAAGATGCTGTTCACCACCGAGACCTTCGCGCTCGGCATCAACATGCCGGCGCGCACGGTGGTGTTCGACCTGCTGCGCAAGTTCGACGGCGTGCAGATGGACTACATGAAGGCGCGCGACTACCTGCAGATGGCGGGGCGCGCCGGCCGCCAGGGCCTCGACAAGAGCGGCCTCGTGATCGCCATCCTCGAGGACGTGGACCTGATGGAGGCGCCGCTCTCGCGCTTCCACTCGGGCAAGGTCGAGCCGATCACCTCGCGCTTCAACCTGTCGTACTCGACGATCCTCAACCTCTACGACCGCCTCGGCAGCAAGGGCCTGCTCGCCGCCTACGACAAGAGCTTCGCGGCGTTCCAGGCGCAGAAGGGCACGCCGGCGACGCGCGCCAAGAAGAAGGCCGCCGCGCACGCGGCGTTGGCCGCGCGCATGCAGGTGCTGCGTGACGCCGGTTACCTCGACGACGACGGCCTGCTGCCGCGCGGCAAGGTCGCGCAGCGCGTCAACGGCTACGAGATCCAGGTCGCCGAGCTGCTGTTCAGCGGCGTGCTCGAGCAGATGGACATGCACCAGCTGGCGGCGACGTTCACCGCGCTGATCCACGAGGACCGCCGACGTCCGGACGCGCGTTCGGTGCGCGAGCCGGGACCGCTGATGCAGAAGGCGAACGAGGCGGTTCGCCGCTTCGTCGCCATCGAGACGTTGCAGGGCATCGCGCAACCGATCAAGGAACCTGACTGGAGCATCGCCGCCGCGGTCGACTGCTGGAGCCGCGGCGGCAGCATCGAAGACCTCGAGCGCCTCGGCCACTCCGACGCCGGCGACGTCGTGCGCACGCTGCGCATGGCGATCCAGATGATGCGCCAGGTGCGCATGCAGGTCGGCAAGCGCGAACAGCTCGGCGCCCGGCTCGAGGAGGCGGTGGTCGCGATCAACCGCGACGTCGTCGACGCGAAGCGCCAGTTCGAGCTCGGCTGAACGCGGGCGATCCCGGCGTCAGCGGCGCGTCGCCGTCGCTTCGACGGGCAGCTCCGCGGCCTCGGCGTCGAGCGGCACTTCGCTGCGCGCGACGTTGCTGCCGTCGAGACCGACCAGCAGCTTCTGCATCGTCGAGTGCAGCACCGGCGCCACCAGCCGATACGGGCTGATCGGCTGGAAGTCGACGTCGGAGGCGAGGCGACCGCCGTACACCTGATCGTGCAGCAGCGTCCGCTTGCCATCGCCGCCGGTCGGCCCGAACACCTGCACGCGCACCGACACGTCGGCGAACGACGACCGCCCGGCCATCGCCTGCGTGGCGCCGAGGGTGAACGACGTCAGCGTCGGCTTCAGCACCAGGGCGTTGGCGCTGGCGCGGGCGTCGACGCGGGCGAACAGCTGGCTCTGGGCCAGGCCGCGACCGAGGACCTCGGCGAGCATCTCCGGCACCGGGCGCTCCCAGAACTCGTCGCCGGCGTAGACGATCGGGAAGCCCCGGTCGCCGGTCGGCAGCTTGCTGGCGTCGCGTGCGTCGACGATCGGCGCCACGAACACCGGCCGGTCGCCCGGCGCCTTGGTCACGAACGTCGGGTCGACGTAGAACAGGTCGTTGCGGGCGAAGTCGGCGATCTGGCTGGTGGTGCCGCAGGCGCCGAGCAGGCCGGCGGCGAGCAGCGGGAGGACGTTCCGGGGGAGGTGCATGCGGCCATGGCATCGGCAACTCCGCACCGGGACTGAAGTCGGCCGCGGCGGCGACCGGCGTTTTTGCCAGCGCTGGTGCGGCCGGATAGAACGCTTCCCCCTCGATCGGCCGGTCAGCCGTCGAGCCCCACCACCCCAATGGCTGCCAATCCGTTCTCGTCCCGCTCCCACCTGAAGGTCGGCAAGCGGACCTTCACCTACTTCGCACTGCCGGCGCTGGAGAAGGCCGGCCTCGGCACGCTGTCGCGGCTGCCGTACTCGATCCGCGTGCTGCTCGAGCAGGCGCTGCGCAACCACGACGACTACGTCGTGTCGACCAAGGACGTCGAGAACATCGCGGCGTGGGGACCGAAGACCGCCGGCCAGGTCGAGATCCCGTTCCTGCCGGGCCGCGTCGTGCTGCAGGACTTCACCGGCGTGCCGTGCGTCGTCGACCTCGCGGCGATGCGCGCCGCGATGCAGCGCCTCGGCGGCGACGCCGCCAAGATCAACCCGCTGGTGCCGTGCGATCTCGTCATCGACCACTCGGTGCAGGTCGACGCGTTCGCCAGCAGCGCCGCCGAACAGGAGAACCTGAAGCTCGAGTTCGAGCGCAACGGCGAACGCTACGAGTTCCTCAAGTGGGGCCAGCAGTCGCTGACGAACTTCCGCGTGGTGCCGCCGGGCATGGGCATCGTGCACCAGGTCAACCTCGAGTACCTGGCCAGCGGTGTGCTGACGAAGCAGGACGGCAAGGACACGGTCGCGTATCCGGACACGGTCGTCGGCACCGACTCGCACACGACGATGATCAACGGCCTCGGCGTGCTCGGCTGGGGCGTCGGCGGCATCGAGGCCGAAGCGGTGATGCTCGGCCAGCCGACCTACATGCTGCTGCCGGAGGTCGTCGGCATGGAACTGACCGGCGCGCTGCCGGAGGGCGCCACCGCCACCGACCTCGTGCTCACCGTCACGCAGCTGCTGCGCAAGCACGGCGTCGTGAACAAGTTCGTCGAGTTCTACGGCACCGGCGTGGCGTCGATGTCGCTCGCCGACCGCGCGACGATCGCCAACATGGCGCCGGAGTACGGCGCCACGATGGGCTTCTTCCCGGTCGACGCCGAGACCTGCCGCTTCCTGCAGAAGAGCGGGCGCGACGCCGAGCAGGTCGCACTGGTCGAGGCCTACTACAAGGCGCAGGGCCTGTTCTGGACCGCCGACGCGCCGGTGCCGGAGTTCAGCAGCACGCTGAAGCTCGACCTCGCGACGGTGGTGCCGAGCCTCGCCGGGCCGAAGCGCCCGCAGGACCGCGTGCCGCTGACGGCGATGCAGAAGGACTTCCGCGCCGGCCTCAGCAAGGACGTGAAGGACCGCGGCTTCGGCCTGTTCGGCGAGCAGATGGTGGCGAAGGCGACCGTCGCCGACGACAGCAAGGCGGTGATCGGCCACGGCGCCGTCGTCATCGCCGCGATCACCTCGTGCACGAACACCAGCAACCCGTCGGTGATGCTCGGTGCGGGCCTGCTGGCGAAGAAGGCGGCGGCGCGCGGCCTTGCGCGCAAGCCGTGGGTCAAGACGTCGCTGGCCCCGGGCTCGCGCGTCGTCACCGACTACCTGCAGAAGGCCGGGCTGATGCAGGCGCTCGAGCAGGTCGGCTTCCACGTCGTCGGCTACGGCTGCACGACCTGCATCGGCAACAGCGGTCCGCTGCCGGCGGCGATCTCGCAGGCGATCAAGGACGGCAACCTGGTCGCCTCGGCGGTGCTGAGCGGCAACCGCAACTTCGAAGGCCGCGTCAACCCGGACGTGAAGGCCAACTACCTGGCGTCGCCGCCGCTGGTCGTCGCCTACGCGCTCGCCGGCACCGTCGACATCGACCTCGACAAGGAACCGCTCGGCTTCGACGACGACGGCAAGCCGGTCTTCCTGCGCGAGATCTGGCCGAGCCAGCAGGAGATCGCCGACGCGATCGCCAGCAGCATGTCGCCGGAAGCGTTCCAGAAGCAGTACAGCACCGTCGACCAGGGCCCGCCGCCGTGGCGCAAGATCACGGCGAAGAAGAGCGCCTTGTTCGCGTTCGACGGCGGCAGCACCTACATCCAGGAGCCGCCGTTCTTCACCACGATGGGCCGCGAAGTGGGCACCATCGCGCCGATCCTCGGCGCGCGCGCGCTGGCGGTGCTCGGCGACTCGGTGACCACCGACCACATCAGCCCCGCCGGCAACATCAAGAAGGACAGCCCGGCCGGCCGCTACCTGCTGGAGCACGGCGTGCAGCCCGCCGACTTCAACCAGTACGGCGCCCGCCGCGGCAACGACCGCGTGATGACGCGCGGCACGTTCGCCAACATCCGCCTGCGCAACTTCCTCGTGCAGCAGGAAGGTGGCCTGACCAAGCACCTGCCGAGCAACGAGACGATGGCGATCTACGACGCCGCGATGAAGTACCAGCAGGACGGCACGCCGCTGTGCGTGCTCGCCGGCAAGGAGTACGGCACCGGCAGCTCGCGCGACTGGGCGGCGAAGGGCACGTTCCTGCTCGGCGTCAAGTTCGTGCTCGCCGAGAGCTACGAGCGCATCCACCGCAGCAACCTGGTCGGCATGGGTGTGCTGCCGCTCGAGTTCCTGCCGGGCCAGACGCGCGATTCGCTCGGCCTGTCGGGCCACGAAGTGTTCGACGTCGCCATCGACGACAAGGTGCAGCCGCGCCAGCAGCTGACGGTGACCGCGATCCACCCGGAGACCGGCAAGGTCACGACCATCCAGACCCAGTGCCGCATCGACACGCCGGTCGAGGTCGACTACTACCGCAACGGCGGCATCCTGCAGACCGTGCTGCGCAAGCTGCTCGGCCCGGCCAAGGCGGCCAGCAAGCCGGCGGCGAAGGTCGCGGCGCCGGTCGCCAAGGCGAAGCCGGTCGCGGCGAAGCCCGCAGCGGTCAAGACTGCAGCCACTCCGTCGGCGAAGAAGCCGGCCGCGGCGAAGAAGCCGGTCGCCAAGAAGCCGGTCGCCAAGAAGCCGGTCGCGAAGAAGGCCGCCGCGAAGGCAGCGCCCGCCAAGAAGGGCAAGGTCGCCGCCAAGGGCAAGCCGGCGGGCAAGGGCAAGCCGGCGGCGAAGAAGGCGGCGGCGAAGAAGCCGATCGCGAAGGCGAGCGCGGCCAAGAAGCCGGTCGCCAAGAAGGCCGCGGGCAAGCCGGGGAAGAAGGGCAAGCGCTGACCGCGCCGGCCCCGGGCCGTCCCCGGGGCCGCATCCGGCCGGCTCGCGCTTGTGGCGAGAAGCACCCGGCGCCGATGCTGCGCGCATGCTGCGCCTGATCGCCGCCCGCGCCCTGTTCGTCCTGGCCGCCGCGTGTGCGGCCGCTCCGCCGCCGCTGTCGTCGCTCGACGGCGACCTGCGCGCACTCGCCGCCAAGGTGCGCGGCGACGTCGGCATCTACGTGCGCGACCTGCGGAGCGGCGAAGAATGGTCGCTCGCCGCCGACGAGCCATTCCCGACCGCGAGCCTGATCAAGGTGCCGATCCTCGGCGCCCTGCTGGCGCGCGTCGACCGCGGCGAGCTCGACTACCACCAGCAGCTGACCTGGACCAAGGACCGGCTGTATCCGGGCGAGGACCTGCTCGGCAGCTTCGCCGACGGCCAGCGCGTCGAGCTGTCGAAGGTGGCGATGTTGATGATCACCACCAGCGACAACTCGGCGTCGTTGTGGTGCCAGGAACTCGCCGGCACCGGCACCGCGATCAACGAGTGGCTGGCCGCCCAGGGCCTGGCGACGACGCGCGTCAACTCGCGCACCAAGGGCCGCGAGGCCGAACAGAAGGAGTTCGGCTGGGGCGTGACGACGCCGCGCGAGATGTGCGAACTGCTGGTGCGCGCGCGCGACGGTGCGCTCGGCAGCCGCGCGATGGGCGAAGAACTGCAGCGTTGCCTCGCCCGCATCTACTGGGACGCCGAGGCGCTGTCGGTGCTGCCGCCGTCGGTGCACACGCTGAGCAAGCAGGGCGCCGTCAACCGTTCGCGCAGCGAGGTCGTGCTGGTACACGCACCACGCGGCGACTACGTGTTCTGCGTGATCACCAAGAACCAGGCCGACACCAGTTGGACCAGCGACAACGAAGGCTTCGTGCTGCTGCGCGCGGTGTCGGCGCGGCTGTGGCGGCACTTCGCGCCGGAACGGCCGTACGAGCCCCCGGCCGGCCGCGAACGCTTCTGAACCGCGGCCAGCACCGCACGGCGTGGTAGCGTGTGCGCCGCCATGTCCGCCTCGTCCCGGCCCCGCCGCCGAACCCCGCTGCGCCTGCGCCTCCTGCTGCTCGGCTTCGCCGTGCTGGTGCCACTGGCCGCGATCGAAGGCTTGCTGCACGCGTTCCCGAAGCTCTTGCCGGCGTCGTTCCGTCGGCAGTATCCGCCGAACGGCGTCGAGTTCTTCCAGCCGGGCGTGCTTGCAGAGACGCCGATCACCGCGGTGCCGCTGCCGTTCCCGGTCGATCCGTATGCAGGCCCGCCGCCGCACGACCTGATCGACCAGGGCATCGCCCCCGCCGACGCCGCGGTGCACGATCGCACGGCGTCGCCGACGTTCGTGTTGCCGAGCGACGCGCTCGGCCTGCCGAACGGAGCCGACGTGCCGGCCACAGCACCGATCGCACTGGTCGGCGACTCGTTCACCGTCTACGGCGCACAGCAGGATCCGCCGGGCTTCGTGCGCACGCTGGCGAGCACCACCGGCCGCGCCGTGCGCAACGTCGCCGTCAGCGGCATCGGCCCCGACCAGGAGCTGTTCCTGCTGCAGAACGTGGTACTGCCGGCGCAGCCGAAGCTCGTCGTCTGGATGTTCTTCGGCGGCAACGACCTCGCCGACGCGTTCTGGTCGCAGGTGCACCGCGCGCAGGGCATGCGCACGTTCGCCGACCAGTTCCACGACCGGCGCGCGCCGCGGCTGTGGCTGCCGAGCCTGCTGGCGAGCTTCCTGCGCAGTGCGCCGCTGCCGTCGATCCAGGAGCCGCTGCCGCCGTTCCGCCTGACGGACGCCAAACCCGACACCGCGCCGCTGTGGTTCTTCCCCGACGCGCTGCGCGCGATGGCGCTGCCCCCGGAGCGCATCGTCGACAACCCCGGCTGGCTCGGCATCACCACGGCACTGCGCAGCGCCCGCGACGCATGCCGGCAGGCGAACGTGCCGCTGCTGGTCGTCTACCTGCCGAGCAAGGAACAGGTCTACCTGCCGCACATCGTCGGCGACGGCGAGCTGCTGCGCCGCTATGCGCTGGCGTCGGGCCTGGCGGCGATCCCGCTGCCCGACACCGGCGAGGCCACGCGCCAGCAGTTGCTGGCGCAGCGCGGAGCACTCGAAGAGGCGCTGCTCGGCTTCTGCGCCGGCGAACGCATCGGCTGCTGGTCGGCGACGCCTTCGTTCGCGGCGATCGCAGCGCGCGGCGAAGCGGCCTACTACACGACCGACACGCACTGGCGGCCGCAGGCGCAGGCCGAGATCGCGCGGGCGTTGGCGGCCGAACTCGCAGCGCACGCGCTGCTGCCGCGCTGAGGACGTCGGCCGCACGCGAGCCCAGCACTCGGCTCAGGCGAGGCGGCGCTTCACCAACGCACCGCGGCGCCGCCGCTCGTCGCCGATCGGCATCGCGGCCGCGACCCGCTGCGCCGCCGCCGCTGCGGCCGCCGCCGTGCGCGCATGCACGAACGCCAGCGCATCGCCGATCTGCACGGCGTCGCCGAGGACCTTCTTCAGCACGAGGCCGACGTGCGGATCGATCGGATCGCTCGGTTGCCGGCGGCCGCCGCCGAGGTCGACGACGACGTGGCCGAGTTCGAGCGGATCGACGTCGGCGACGAAGCCGGGCCGCGGCGCTTCCACCGCGACCACGTGGCCCGCACGGCCGAGCAGCGACGGTTCGTCGAGCACGCGCGGATCGCCGCCCTGCAGCTCGAGGTTGTGCCGGAACACCTGCCGCACGACACCGTCCTGCCACAGCCGCACCAGCGTCGAGCGCGCCGCCTCGGCGTCCGGCGCCACACCAGCGAGCAGCAGCATCTCGACGCCGAGCGCCAGCGTGACCTCGCGCAGGTCCTCGGGGCACGGGCCGTCGAGCGCCTGCAGCACTTCCTGCACCTCGAGCGCGTTGCCGAGCGCCAGCCCGAGCGGATGGTCCATGTCGGTGACGAGCGCCGCCATCTTGATGCCGGCGGCGCGGCCGACGGCGCAGAGGCTCTCCATCAGCGACACCGCGTCGTGCTCCTGCACCATGAACGCGGCGCGCCCGGTCTTCACGTCCATGACCAGGCCGTCGATGCCTTCGGCGAGCTTCTTCGACAGGATCGAACTGGTGATCAGCGGGATGCTCTCGACGGTGCCGCTGATGTCGCGCGTCGCGTACATGCGGCGGTCGGCGGGTGCGATGTCGGCGCTCGGCTGCGCCATCGCGTAGCCGCACTGCTCGAGCACCTGCTGGAAGCGTTCGACGCTGAGGTCGGTGCGATAGCCGGGCAGCGCCGCCAGCTTGTCGATGGTGCCGCCGGTGTGGCCGAGGCCGCGGCCGCTGACCATCGGCACGGCGACGCCGGCCGCGGCGACCAGCGGCGCCAGCAGCAGCGACACCTTGTCGCCGACGCCGCCGGTCGAGTGCTTGTCGATCTTCGGCCGCGCCACGTGGTCGTGCCGCAGCACGCGCCCGCTGTCGCGCATCGCCAGCGTCAAGGCCGCGACCTCCTCGGGCGTCATGCCGTTGCAGCACACGGCCATCAGGAACGCACCGAGCTGTGCATCGCCGAGCGAGCCGTCGACGACGCCACCGATCAGGTCGCGGATCTCGTCACGGCTGAGTTCGCCGCCGTCGCGCTTCTTCGCGATCAGACGCGCTGGATGGTGTTGCATGGAATCCTCCCCTACGCAGCAAACCCGCCGCCGGTGCGCCCGATTCGCTTCGGGCCGCTCCAGGACGTCACGGCATCGGCCTCACGGTGCGACCGGGTGCCACAGCGTCTTCAACTCGACGAACGGCTCGACGAACGCCAGCTGCTGCAGCGCCGCCGCCCGCTGCCACGCGGCCGCCGGCAGGTCGCAGTAGCGCACGCGCTTGACGTTGTCCGCGGCCGCCGCCGACAGCGCCGCATCGGGCGCGCCGGCCACCAGCAGGCCGTCGACGTCGCGGTGCGCGGCGAACTGCGCCGCCAGTTCGCTGCGCTGGCCGCTGAGCAGGTTGATCGCACCGGCCGGAACGTCGCTCGACGCGCACACTTCGCCGAGGGCGAGGCCGGCGAACGGCGCCGCTTCGCTGACCAGGGCGACCACCGCGTTGCCGCCGGCGAGCAGCGGCAGCACCAGCGCCAGCGTGCCGACCAGCGCCGGCTGCTCCGGCGCGATCACGCCGACGACGCCGCACGGTTCGACGGTCGAGAAGTTGAAGAACGGCCCCTGCACGGCGTTCTGGCTGCCGAGCAGCGACTGCACCTTGTCGCACAGACCCGCGTACCAGGTCGTCAACGCGATCGCGGTGTCGAGCTCCTTGCCGGCCGCGGCCTTCGTGGCGCCGCCGAGGACCAGTTCCTCGACCAAGGCCGCGCGCCGCGACTCGAGCATCTCGGCGAGGCGGTAGAGGATCTGGCCGCGCAGGTAGGCGGTGCTGCCCGACCACGATGCGAGTCCCGCGCGCGCCGCGACGACGGCATCGCGCAGGTCCTTGCGGCTGCCGCGCGCGACGTTCAGGCCGGGATTGCCGGCCGGCTGGTAGCTGCGGCCCGACTCGCTGCGCGGGAACTTGCCGCCGACGTAGAGCTTGTAGGTCTTCGGGACCGGGACGGTCATGCGGCAAACGGTGCCCGGCGGGCACTCGCGGCGCAAGCGAGCATTCGGCGCCGGCGAGGGCCTGCCGGATTTTCCGGCGGAAGTGCAGGGCTTCGACCCCCTTTGGCTGGAGGTCCCAGTGCCGAACCCGCACGACACCCTGTTCCACTTCACGTTCATCCACCCGTTCCACGCCGCCAGCTGGCTCTGCAGCTTGTGGCCCGCCGAAGTCGCGACCGCCGTCGACTGGACGTCGCTCGCCCCCGCCGACCAACGCCTGCCAGGCCTGCGGCTGCGCCCGCACTTCGCCGACCTCGTCTTCGCCGCGAACGCTGCCCCGAGCGAACTGGGCACGGTGCTGCTGCTGGTCGAGCACAAGAGCCACGTCGACCCGGGGCTCGAATGGCAACTGCTGCGCTACGCGGTGCTACTGCACCGTGCGCACCAGCAGCAGCACGGGCGACGGCCGGCGGTACTGGCGGCCGTGCTGCAACACGGGGCCGAGGCCAGCGCCGCGACCGCCGCGGCAGCCACCAGCCCGTTCGCCCCGTACCAACCGCGCCTGCTCTACGTCGTCGACGACCTGCGTCGCGACGTCGACCGCGCGCTCGCCGGCCGCAGCCTGACGCCACTCGCCGAGCTGACGCTGCGGGCGCTGGCGACGCTGCCGTCGTTGGCCCCAGCCGACGTACCGGTGTTCTTCGAGCGCTGGCAGCAGCTGTTGGTCACCGTCGATCGCGCCGACGGCGCGCCCGAGGCACCACCGCTCGGCAGCGACGCGACCGACGCGCTAGGCTTCTACGCACTCGCGGTCACCGACGTCGATCCGGCGACCCTGGCGGCGACGTTCACCCGACTGCTTCACCGACCCGAGGACACGATCATGAGCACGCTCGAACGCACCTACCAGAAGGGCCGTCTCGAAGGCCACCAACAGGGACACCGCGAAGGCCAGGCGCGCGGCAAGGCCGAGAGCCTGCTGCGGCTGCTGCAGCGCCGCTTCGGACCGTTGCCCGCCGACCTCACCCAGCGTGTGACCGCCGCCGACAACGACGAACTCGACCGCTGGACCGACCGCGTGCTCGACGTCCACACGCTGGCCGAACTGTTCACCGGCTGACGCGCCGACGTTTTCCCCGCTTCGCTGCACCCTCGCGGCTCGGTGCGGGGATCGACCCGTCGTGACCGAACTCGCCCGCCACACCCCACCGGACCTCGGCCCACTGCTGGCCACGCTGCGTCCCGGCCTGTGGCGCTACCTGCGCGCGCTCGGCGCCGACGCCGCGACCGCGGACGACCTGGTGCAAGAAGCGTTCGTCGTGGCCTTGCGCCGGCCCACCTTCGACGCCAGCGCCGCCGGCGCCGTGTTCACGTTCCTGCGCACGACCTGCCGCCAGCTGTGGCTGCGCTCGCATCGCCGCACGCAGCACGAACACGAAGTCGACGACGCCGACCAGCTGTGGACGGAGCGCTGCGGCGACGGCCCTGGCGACGACTACGTCGACGCGCTGCGCGCCTGCGTCGAACGCCTGCCGGCGCGCAGCCGCGAGCTGCTGGCCGCGACCTACGGCGACGGCGCTGGCCGTGCGGCCACCGGCGCGCGCTTTCGCCTCGGCCGGGACGGCGTGAAGAGCGCGCTGCGTCGGCTGCGCACGTTCCTGCACGACTGCATCACCCGCCGCCTGGAGAGCCTGCGATGAGCGCTTCCCGAACTGTGTCGCCTGCGGAAGAGCGCCTGCTCGACGCAGCACTGCAGCAACTGTTCGCCGACGCGGCAGCCCGTGCGGCGCCCCGCCGTTCTCCCCACTGGCTGCTGGTGGCGATGCTGATGCTCGGGCTCGGGGTCACGGCGACGCTGATGTGGCAGGCGAGCGAAGTGCAACGCGACGAAGCGCAGGACTCGCAACGAGGCCAACAAGACGACGAAGTGCGGGTGCGAAGCCGCGCCGAACTCGACGCACTGCCGGCGACGACGACGCACGTTCGGTGGTCTCTCGTCGATCCTCGCGAGCTGCCGGCGATCGAACGCTTCGAAGGCTTGCGCACACTGCGGCTCGTCCCGCAGCAGGGAACGCTGTTCGGGCTGAAGACCGGCTACCACCGCAGCTGGACGGATGCGCCTGCGGGACTACTGCAGCCGCTCGCAGAGCTGAAGAAGCTCGAGGTGCTCGGCTTGCCGTCCAGCCTGCTGACGACGCAGGACGTGCTGGGGCCACTCGCCGACCATCCGACGCTGCACACGGTCGATCTGACGGGTGCGTGGCCGGAACGACCGCAACGCCCCATCCTGCCCCTGGGGCGCCTTCCGCAGCTGCGCGCTATCTCGCTGGACCTGATGCCAATCGATGCTGCGACCCTGCGCGAAGTCGCCAAGCTGCCGCTGACCTCCTTCGAACTGAAGCACTGCCGCGGGCTCGATGCGGACGGTTGGCAAGCACTCTGCACGATGCGAACCCTGCAGCGCCTGTCCTTCTCGGACTGGAGCTGGAACGTGCAGCCCGGTCGCAAGGTGGATCCACCAGGCTGGCGGCCGACCCCCAACGACCTGCGGCGCCTGCACGAGCTGCCGGCACTGCGCACACTCGAGCTGATGCACTGCAGCGTCGACGCGGCGCAACTCGAAGCCCTGCCGGACACGCTGACTTCGTTGCACCTGTTCGGCACCAACCTGGGTGCTTCCGGACTCGATGGGCTGCGCCGCTTCGGCGCCTTGCGCGAACTGCGGGTCGACACCAGGAAGAGCAGCCACCTGATCGCCAGCGTCTTCGACGACGACCCAGTTCCGGAAGCCGAGGCGTTCGCTCGAGCTCTCGCCACGCTGCGGCTGCGCAGTTTGCACTACTACGGCGCCCTGGTGCCCGCCGTCGCCACGGCGATCGGCGCGCAGCCGGACCTGCGCGAGCTCACGATCGACAGCAAGGTGCTGGCTCCCGAACCGCTCGCCATGCTGCTGGCCACCGCGCGATTCGAGACGCTGCGATTGCGCCGCACGCTGGCGTCGAACCGGACCAAGCACCAGGACCTCGCGCCAACACTCACGGGGCAGCGAAGCCTGCGCACCCTCGAACTGTGCGTCCATCGCGACGACGATCTCGAGTCACTGGCCCAGCTGCCGAGCCTCGAACATCTGACCCTACGGTTCTCGTCGGACGCCGCGGGTCAGGCCATCGACGCCGCGAAAATCGCCCCGCTCGCGCGATGCCCTGCTCTGCGCGAGGTCGACCTGGAGCTCTACACGATCCAGGGCCAACCGCCGTTGGCGCCCGAGCCGCTGCAGAATGCGCTCGGCCCGGCCATTCGCCTGCGCGTGAAGGGCCTGGGCGAAGTACAGCGCTGAGCGCCGCACCACCGACGCCTCACTCCATCACGTCGAACTCGCCGCCGAGCACCTTGTCCCACTTGCCGGTGCGCCAGCCGCGCACCCGGTCGCGGACCTCCGGCGACGGCCCACGACGATAGCGGCGCACGATCGACGGCGTCGCCGCCTGCGCCGGCTTCAGGCACTCCTTCGCCAGCTGCAGCTCGGCCGCGCCCGACGCCGGCTGGCTCGGCTGCGGCACGACGGCTGTGCGCACGCGGCTCGGCCGCACGCGTTCGTCGGCGGATTCCAGCACGTGCAGGCCCGCTTCGAGCGACAGCAGCGACCACGCGGCGAAGCCCGACACCGCGACGACGACGGCGCCGCCGTCGCCGAGCAGACGCCACTCCATGCCGCGGCGTTCGGCCCACGCGCGGTACATGCCGACCAGTTCACGCGCGAACGCGACCGTCGTCGCTTCGTCGCCGTGCGGGTCGTGCACCGGGGCGATGCCGAGGTAGGCGTCCTGCGCCTCGCCGCGTTCGAGCGCGTCGACCGCGAGCTGCAGCAGGAACGCCTTCGCCGCCAGCTTGCGCAGCGGATCCGCGCCGACGTCGCCCGGGCGACCATTCCACTCGTCGGCGCGTTCGACGGCGCTGGCGACGGCGTCCTCGATGCGGCTCATCAGCTCGGCCTGGCCGAGCACCGCGTGGCGCGCGTTCGACGTCCAGAAGTCGGCGCCGCCCATCGCGGCGTAGAGCCCGGCCTTGCGCGCGGCCCACGGCGCGTCGCCGACGTGCTGCTTCAGGTCGAGCAGTTCGGTGCGCACGGCGTGCAATTCGTCGCGGTTGCCGAGCGCCTCGCGCGCAAGCGCCCGCAGGCTCGCCGGCTCGACCGCCGAGGTGGCGACGCGCGCCGGCACCGGCGCACTGTCGGGATCGACGAACTCGACCTGCACCGCGCGGCCGTCGCTGCGCACGAACAGGAACTGGTCGCCCTCCGGGGTTCGCTGCGTGACGATCGCCGCGGCGAGCGGTGCCAGCACGTGCCGTTCGATGGCGCGGCGCAGCGGCCGCGCGCCGAGCGTCGGCGACCAGCCCTGCTGCAGCAGGAACTGCAAGGCACTCTCGTCCCATTCGACCGCCCACGGCCGCTGCCGCAGCCCGCGCCGCTGCAGCACCAGGTCGAGCTCCTTGTGCAGCACCTCGCGCAGCGTCGCCGGATCGAGCGAACGGAACACGACGACGCGGTCGATGCGGTTCAGGAACTCGCGGCGGAACACTTCCTCGAGCGCCTGCTGCAGGTCCGGCGTGCGGTCGCCGAAGCCGAGCCCGGTGCCCTCGAGCGTGCGCACGCCGAGGTTGCTGGTGGCGATGACCAGCGCGTGGCGGAAGTCGGCGACGCGGCCGCGGCGGTCGGTGAGCCGACCTTCGTCGAAGACCTGCAGGAACAGGTCGAACACCATCGGGTGCGCCTTCTCGATCTCGTCGAGCAGCACCACCGAGAACGGCTGTTCGCGGATGCGATGCACCAGCGCCTGGCGGCCGTGCACGTCGTCGGCGTCGCCGAGCAGCCGCCCGATCGACTCGGGGTGCTGGAACTCGCTCATGTCGAGCCGCAGCATGCGGTCCTCGCCACCGAACAGGTACTCGGCGACCGCGCGGCACAGCTCGGTCTTGCCGGTGCCCGTCGGCCCGGTGAACAGGAACACGCCGATCGGCCGCCGCGGATCGCACAGCCCGGCCTTCAGCATCGCGATGCGTTCGACCAGCACGTCGATCGCTTCGGGCTGGCCGAGCACACGCGCGGTGAACGCCTTGCGCAGGGCGGCGAGGTCGAGGCCCGAACGGTCGTCGAGCACCGCCGTCGGCAGGCCCGACAAACGGCTCAGCAGGCCGACGACGTCGTCGAGGTTCGCGGTGCGCGCCGCCGCCGGCGCGTGGCCCGCGATGCCCCCACTCGCAGTGGAACCCGCACCGCTGACGACGTGCTCGTCGAGCAGCCGCAACACACGCAGCAGGCTGCCCGGGCGCGCTTCGTGCGCGAGATGCTGCTGCGCCCGCTGGTAGAGCTCGACCAGCAGTTCGTCGTCGCACAAGCGAACACCATCGCGCGCGTGCCGTTCGACCCAGGCGCGGCCGAGCGCCAGCGTGTCGTCGACGGTCGACTCGGCGAGGCGCACCGTGGTCGCCGCGGTGCGCAGCTCCGGCGCCTGCCGCAGCAGTTGCTCGAGCGCCTGCGGCTGCAGCGGCGCCAGCACGCGCACTTCGCCGGCCAGCAGGTGCGGCAGCAGCAGGTCGAGCAGGCCGGTGCGCGACTGCATCGTGCGCCCGGCCGACAGGAACTCGGCGAGATCCGGCACCAGCCAGAGCACCTTCGGCTGCTTGCCGACCGCGCGCACCAGATCCTGCACGCGCTGCTCGAGCTGGCCGACGTACGACTGGCCGGCGAGCAGCTGCGCCGCCGAGGCGCGGAACACCACGTAGCCGTCGGCCAGCAGGCCGTCGACGAACTCCTGCACGACCGCGGTCTTGCCGACGCCGAGTTCGCCGACCAGCAGCAGCGAACGCGGCGGCTCGCGGCGCAGCGCCTGCCGCAGATCCTGCAGCGCCTGCGTCTGCGTCGGCGTCGACAACCGCGGCCCGGCGACGTCCTCGGGCTGCAGCACGCGGGCGACCCCCTGCAGCGCGCCCAGATCGAGGTTGCCGCCGGGACGACCGCGCAGCAACGCCATCGCCGCGAGCGGGCCCGGGGACGCGAGCGGCAGCAGCAGCGTCTGCATCCAGTCCTTCTGGCCTTGCGGGCACGCCAGCAGCGCCGTGCGTCCCTCGTCGGCTTCGACGACGGCGGCCTGCAGGTACTGCGCGAGGTAGCTGCGCAGCAGGTCGGTGCCCATCGCCGAGCCCCACGAACCGTCGCCGACCAGCAGCACCGACAGCGCGGTCCTCGGTTCGGCACTGCGCGCGATCGTCGGCAGCAGGAAGTGCCGCGCGTAGACGCTGATGCCCTCGAGCCGCGGCACCAATTCGTGTTCGCGCCCGTGCAGTTCGGCACGGCGACCGAGCGCTTCGGCGGCCGCGCACGACAGCGCCGGGCTGTCGCCGACCAGGTAGCCGAACAGGTCGTCGAGCGCGAACGTCGGCGCGGCCAGCAGTTCGACGCAGCGCTGGTAGCCGGACAGCATCGCGAGGTCGTTCGGGTGCGCGACCACGCCGAACGCTTCGCGCAGGTCGGTGGCCAGCCGCAGCAGCTCTTCGCGCGGCGTCGCGGGTGCGGCGAGCGACGGCGCTCGCGGCGCCGACACGGGCGGCGGCGGCGAGTCGTCGGGATCGAGGACCTTGCGCGCCGGTGGCACCGCGGCGGGCACCTGGGCAGGTGCCGACGACGTCGACGATGGCGACGGCAGGGCGCGGCCGAGGCGGTAGCCCATGGCGCCGGCGACGAGAACGGACGGGAGCACCCACCAATCCATGCGCGATGCTTACCGCGGCGACGCGGTTCGACGCGAGCCTGCGCGGCCGATTCCGCCGCCGCCGTTCCGCCTGCCGCCAGCGCTTCGTAGATTGCCCGCGTGCAGGTCTTCCTCGACGTGGACGGCGTGCTGCTCGGCCTCGACCGCGAGCGTCCCTCGCGGCTGTGCCTGGCCGACCACGCGCTCGACTTCCTGGCCTTCGTGCTCGCCCGCACGAACGTGTTCTGGCTGAGCCCGCACTGCCGCGGCGACGCGCGACCGCTGGTCGACCACCTGGTGCGCCACACCAAGGCCGCCGACCGCGAACGGCTGCTGACGCTGGCCGGCAAGGTGCGCGCGACCGACTGGCGCACGCTGCGCACCGACGCGCTGCCGCTCGACGGCCGCTTCGTCTGGCTCGACGACGCGCCCGAACAAGGCGAGCTGGCGATGCTGCGCGGCCGCGGTTGGCTCGATCGCTGGCTGTTCGTCGACACCCGCGAAGAGCCCGACGACCTGCTGCGCGCGCAGCGCGTGCTGGCGACGCGGCTGCCGAAGTCGGCGACCGCCGGCGGCTGAGCTGGACGCGGCTACTTGGCGCCGCCCGCCGGCCAGCGGCCGGTCTCCTCTTCCCAGTGCCGCCGGCACAGCGACACGTAGAGCGACTTCTCGACCGCGATCTGCTCGCCCGACGTCGTCACCGCGCCCGACGGGTCGTGGCGCAGCACCATCGTCGCCTTGCGCCCGCAGTGGCAGATCGTGCGCACCTCGCGCAGGCTGTCGGCGACCGCCAGCAGCTCGGCCGAGCCGGGGAACAGTTCGCCGCGGAAGTCGGTGCGCAGCCCGTAGCACAGCACCGGGATGCCGAGGCGGTCGGCGACGCGCGCCAGCTGCCAGACCTGGTCCTTGCTGAGGAACTGCGCTTCGTCGACGAACACGCTGTCGACGCGGCGGGTGCGATGGCTCTGCTGGATGCGCGCGAACAGGTCGGTGTCGCTGCGGAACGCTTCGGCCTCGGCGCTGATGCCGAGGCGCGAGGTGATGCGGCCGCCGTGCAGGTCGTCGTGCAGCGCCGACGTGAACTGCAGCGTGTGCATGCCGCGCTCGCGGTAGTTGTGCGCCGCCTGCAGCAGCAGCGTCGACTTGCCGGCGTTCATCGTCGAGTACGAGAAGTAGAGCTTGGCCATGGCAGCGAGGGCGTGCAGCGCACCAGGATGGCGCGCGGAGCGAGCGTGGCCAAGGACGACTTCGTGGTGCGGCCGCGGTTCAGTCCGGGATGCGCACGGTGATCTCGCGCGCGGGCTGCGGCGGCGTCGCGCCACGCGCCGGGGACGGCGCGGCAGCCGTCGCAGCCTTAGCCGTCGGCTTCGCGGCCTCACCGTCCTTGCCCTTGCCATGGCCTGCGGCCAGCGGCCCCTGCAGACGCGGCGCCAGCGCCTGCGCCTCGAGTTCGATCGACCGCAGCAGGAACGCGAAGTCCGGCGCCAGTTCGTCCCAGGCCGCACTCGGTGCGCAGCAGACCAGCACGACGAACCGGTCGCGCTGCGGGATCACGTCGATCGTCGCGCGCCAGGCGACACGGGCGCGGCGCCCCTGCGCCAGCAACCGCACCGCCGACCGTTCGCGCACCGCGATCGACTGCCGCTCGCCGAGCCGGAGCTCGGGATGCAGCAGCGAGAACCAGTTGGCCACCGCGTCGGCGGCGCTGTCGAGCGACAGCCCCGGCTCGAGATGGTCGAGGCGCGACAACGCCACCGAGGCGCCGTGGGCTTCGCAGACGAGCGCAACCTGGCCCGCCGGCTGCTCGTCGCGCGGCGCCCACGCCGGATTCGGCAGCCACAGGCCGAAGCTGCCACCGGCCTCGGCGACGACGGCGCGCGGGATGCTGCTGGCGCCGACCGCGAGCTTCATGCTCTCGGCGGAACTCGGCACCGCGACCAGCGACGGCCCGGCGAGTTCGCGGCGCAGCGTGTGGAACTGGGCGTCGAGCCACTCGCTGTTGCGGCCGGCGGCGCTGGCTTCGGCGACTTCCTGCACGAACATCGGCTCGCCGTCGTGCACGACGCGGCGGCGACGGCTGCCGTCGTAGCTGCGCGTCGCCATCTCCTCCGTCGCCGGGTCGAACACCGGCAGGGCGTCGATCGGCGCCCCGCCGAGCCGCGCCGTGGTGCGCGCGAGCAACGGGAACGAAGCCCGCTCCGGCCACCCGAACTCGCGTTCGCGGCGGCCGTGGCGATCGAGGTGCTGCACCTGCAGGCGACCGTCTGCGACCTTCGCCTCGACGATGCGCTCGTCGACGATGCGTTCCTGCTGCGAACCGTCGCCGAGGCCGAGCTGCAGCGACGCCAGCACCGGCTCGCTCTGGCGTTCGCGGAAGTAGCAGCTGCGCGGCTTCCGGTCGGCGCCGGCGGTCGCCAGCGACGTCACCTGGAAGCGGCGGCGGCCGGTGACGAACTCGTATTCTTCGCCGAGCGTGTAGCTGCCGTCGGCAGCGGTCGACACGGTCGTGCGCAGCCAACCGACGCATTCGCCGGCGGCGTCGTGCAGCACGAACCACTCGGCGTGCACCGGCAGCGGCACCTGCGGGCCGGGCAGGGCCCCGCCAGCACCGCGGCGGATGCGCACGACGGTGGCGGTGCTGACGCCGATGGTGGCGCCTTCGCCGAGCGTCAGCTCGACATAGCCGTCGACCTCGGCGGTGATGCGGCCCTCCAGCGTGTCGCCGTTCTTCAGTTCGATGACGTCGAGACTCGGCACGGACTGCTGGGGCTCGGGCGCCGTCGCGGCCGGCGGCGGCGTCGGGGCAGGGTCCTGGCAGGCGAGCAACACCACGAGGGCGAAGGGGATCATCCGGGGTTCTCCGGACGCCGCTATCGAACCGCCGGTGCCATCGACTTTACGCCGGTGTCGAAGTTTCCGACGGCGGCAGCGTCGCCAACGCCTTCGCGGCCCGGCGGCCGAGCGTCAGCAGGGCTGCGAACGGCAGGCACAGCAGCCACCACGGCAGCCCGAGCAGTTCGCCCCACAGGACGACGAACAGGTGCCGCCCACCGCGGTCCTCCCAGCGCAGCGGCGGCTGCGCCTGCGCGTCGTCGGTCGGCACCGCCGCGAACACGCGTTCGATCGCCGTCGGCGACGCCGTCCGCGGCCGCTGCTCGGCGTCCTCGAACGCACCCGAGCCCGACGCCAGCGCGTAGCGCCAGTTGGCGAGCAGCGGCGTGTAGCGCGGCTGCCAGCTGACCGGATCGGCGTGGTCGCCGGTGCCGCCGTTCGCCCGGAACGCCTGGTCGGCGAGCTGGATGACGCCGCGCACCGGCGCCACCACCGCGGTCGCGTTCGCGAACAAACCGAGCAGCAGCAGGACGCACCACGCGCGCGGCCAGCGCCGCCACGGTTGCGCCACCGGCAGCGTCAGCGCCAGCAGCAGCACGAGGCCGTGCGTCACGTAGCGCGCGCCCCAGCACTGGCCCCCTTGCCAACCGCGGGCGAGGCCGAAGAAGCACAGCGGGAACAGGAACAACGCCCAGCCGAGCCAGCGCAGCGGCCCGCCGTCGCGCGCGCGCAGGGCCAGCGGCAGCGCCAGCCAGACCAGCGGCGACAGCCAGGCGACGCCGCGCCCGGCGGCGAACAGCTGCTTGCCGACGCCGAGCCAGAGCGGCTGGTCGAGCCAGTCGGCGGCTTTCGGGTAGCCGGTGTCGAACGCATCGCCGAAGCGCGCATGGTTGGTGGCGAGCAGCAGCCCAGCCGCCGGCAGCACGCCGAGCGCGAACGTCGCCAGCAGCGGCCATCGCCGTTGCCGCCATGCCGCCAGCACCAGCACGAGGCCGACCGCGGCCAGGAGCGCCGCGTTCTGGTAGCGCATCAGCACCGCCGCACCACCGGCGAGGCCACCGACGAACGCGCTTGCGAGCGTGCCGCCGCCGCGGAACACCGTCACCACGGCGAGCGTCGCCGCCAGCAGCAGCACGAGCCCCGGCCCGTCCGACAACGTCTCGCGACCGAACGCGAACGCCTGCGTGCACAGCCCGATCGCCAGCGCCGCGTGCAGCGCCGCGCGCCCGTCGGCGCCGAGGCGCCGCGCCAACGCGAACAGCAGCAGCAGCAGCGAGGCTGCACACGCCGGCGGCACCACCAACGACACCAGGCCCTGCGTCCACAGCGGGGTGCCCTGCACCAGCGACGTCGTGCCGATCGGGCCGGCGCGCATCACCCGTTCCTGGAACGCCGCCGGCGCGCCCGGCGCCGCGCGTTCGAGCCATTCGCCGGCGGCGACGAACGGCACCAGCAGCCACACGTGGCCGACCGGGAACCACGGGTAGGCGAGGTCGTTGGTGCCGACCTTGCCGGACCTGCCCTGGCGCAGCTCCTCGGCGCCGAGTTGCTCCGCCAGCGTGTCGCCGCCCTGCGCGGCGCTCCGCAGCCCGCTGTCGCCGCGATGCCACAAGCCGCGCGCTGCGTACATCGTGAAGCCGGCGTCGGTCGTCTCGAAGTTGCCGTGCGCGCACAGCGCGAACAGGCTGAAGGCGGACAGCCAGGCGAGCAGCCAGTGGCGACGGTGCACCGGCGGCGCGGCTGGGCCGGTCCCTGCGTGCATCGCGTCGTCGCTCATCGTTTGCCCCCGAGCTGCTGCGGGTCGACGCCGAGGATCGGCAGCGCCCACCACCACAGCACCGGCACGATCAACGCGGCGGCCAGCAGGTCGACGACGATGCCGGCGCGCGCCATCTGGCCGAAGCTCAGTTGCCGAGAGCTGAACACGATCGTGTTCGGCGGCGTCGCGATCGGCAGCATGAAGCCGAACGACGCAGCGACGACCGCCGGCAGCATCAGCACCAGAGGGTCGATGTTCGCGGCGATGGCGCCGTCGCGCAGGATCGGCAGCAGCAGCGTCGCCACCGCCGTGTTGCTGGCGATCTCCGACAACATGGTGATCGTCACCACCAGCACGAACAACAGCAGGGCCGGGTGGACGGCGCCGATCAGCGGCCGCATCAGTTCGCCGAACGCCGCCGACACGCCGGTCGGCCCGAACGCGTCGGCCATGGCGATGCCGCCGCCGAGCAGCAGCAGCAGGTCGAACGGCATCGTGCGCGCGGTCTCCCAGTCGCACAGGCGGCGGCCGTCGGGCGTTCCCGCCGGGATCAGGAACGCCAGGATCGCCACCAGCACGGCGACCGAGCCGTCGAGGATGTAGCGATCGCGTTCGCCGGCCGGCACCAGCCAGTGCGCCCAGCCGTGCAGCACCTGGCCACTGCCGAGCTGCAGGTCGCCGCGCGTCATCCACGCCAGCACGGCGAGGCCGAACAGGGCCGCGGTGCGCACTTCCGCCTTGCTCCACGCCGAGAGCTGCCGCGCCTCTTCCAGCAGCTCGTCGCCGTGCTGCAGCCGCGCCCGCGGCAGCGGCAAGGCGAAGCGCGTGATCGCGAAGCTGGCGGCGGTGGCCAGCAGCAGCGCGAACGGCGCGAACGCCAGCACCCACAAGAGGAACGACACCGGCCGCGCGCCCTGTTGCACCAGCGGTTCGTGCGCGGCGAAGAAGATCGCGTTCGGCGCCGTGCCGATCGGCGAACCGATGCCACCGATCGAAGCCCCGTAGGCGATCGCGCACAGGATGCCCGCGCCGAAGTTCGCCTGCGCGCGCGGGCTCAGCGAGCCGAGCGCCTGCGTGCGCTGCACCAGCACCGAGCCGATCGGCAGCAGCAGCAGCGCCACGGCGGTGTTGTTGATCCACATCGACACGCAGGTCGCCGCCAGGAAGAAGCCGAGCACGAGGCGCCCTGGATACGGCCCGAGCGCGCCGACGACGCGCAGGGCCAGGCGCCGGTGCAGGCCGCAGCGCTCGACCGCCTGCGCCAGCACGAAGCCGCCGCCGAACAGCCACAGGATCGGATCGCCGTAGCCGCGCGTCATCTCGGCCGTCGACTGCACGCCGAGCAGCGGCAGCAGGCCGAGCGGCAGCAGCGACGTCGCCGCGATCGGCATCGCCGCCAGCAGCCAGCAGGAGGTGGTGAAGCCGGTGACGAACAGCAGCCGGCAGGCGGCGTCGGGGCGTGCGTTCGGCAGGAACGGCAGGTGCTGGCCAGCCCACCAGCACAGCACGCCGATGCACAGCGCCAGCGCGATCCGCGCCGGGTGCACGTCGCGCGGCGCGGCGCTCGGCGCGGCCGTCGCCATGATCACCCGTGCCCGGGCGCGACCGCGCCGACGAGCCAGCGCAGGTAGTCGGGCGCGCCACCGACGACCGGCAGTTCGAGCACTTCGGGCACCTCGTACGGGTGCAGCGCCAGCAGCCGTTCGCGCAGGCGCTGGGCTGCGGCCCGCGTCGTCTTCACCACCAGCAGGTGTTCGTCGGCGGTGTCGAGCCGGCCCTGCCAGACGAAGTGCGAACGCACGCCGGGCAGCACGTTGACGCAAGCGCACAGGCCGTCCTGGACCAGCTGCCGGGCCAGCGCGTCGGCGCCGAGCTTCTCGCTGCCGGCCGGAGCCACGGCCGGCGCCGTGCACAGCACCACCACCGCGAGCTCGTTCACTTGCCGCGCGCCAGCCGTTCGGCCAGCGCCGGATGCAGGCCGGCGGCGAGGATCTTCGCCTGCGTGCGGCGGAAGTCGTAGGCGACGCGGTGGAACTCGACGCGGTCGCCGTGCACGACCGCGAACGACGCGCGCGGATCGCCGTCGCGCGGCTGGCCGACGCTGCCGACGTTGACGATGCACGGCCCCTGCAGACGAAACTCGCGCAGCTCGTCGGTCGCCGGCGTGAAGCGGTAGTCGGGCCCGTGCACGCCCGGCCAGTGCGTGTGGCCGACGAAGCACGGCCGGTCGATCAGCGCGAACAGCTGCGCCATCTTGTCCGGCTCGAGGAAGCCGTCGCTCTTCAGCACGTACTCCATCACCGGGTCGCGCGGCGAGCCGTGGAAGAACAGGTAGCCGTGGTCCTGCATGCGGTCCGGCAGCCCGCGCAGGAACTCCCAGGCAGCGCGGCGCCGGGGCCGCAGGAAGCGCGGCCGCAGCTGGTTGCGCGTGTAGAACAGCGCTTCGCGGGCCAGCGGGTTGAAGTCGTCCAGCTCGTGGAACATCCCCCAGTCGTGGTTGCCCTGGATGGTCCACTTGCAGCGCTGCATGACCAGCAGCGTGACCGGCAGCGGATCGGCGCCATAGCCGACGATGTCGCCGAGACAGACGATCTCGCGCACACCGAGCGAGTCGATGCGCTGCAGGACCGCGGTCACCGCTTCCAGGTTGCTGTGCAGGTCCGAGATCAGCGCGAAGGAGCTCACGCGCGCCTCGCTCCCACCATCGCGATCGCCTTCTGCACGCCCGCTTCGATCGCCGCTTCGGCCTCGGCGAGCGTCATCTTCATGGTGGCGCCGGCGGCCTTCTTGTGTCCACCGCCGCCGAAGGCCGCGACCACCTCCTGCACGTCGACGTCGGCGCGCGCGCGCAGCGAGCACTTGACGGTGCCGTCGAAGCGTTCCTTCAACATGGCGACGACCTCGACGCCGTCGAGCGAACGCAGCGGATCGAGCACCGCGTCGGTGTCGAAGTCGGCGCGCGCGCAGCGCTCCATCAGCGCCTTGTCGAGCGCCACCAGCGCCAGCTTGCCGGACAACCGCAGGCGATGGCGCTGCAGCGTCTCCGCCAGCAGCGTCGCCGAGTCCGGGTGGTTGCGGCGGTAGAGCGCGTCGTAGATGCGGCTGCCGTCGACGCCCGCGGCGACCAGTTCGCTCGCCATCGCGAACACTTCGGCATCGGCGTTGCTGTAGCGGAACCAACCGGTGTCGGCGACCAGCGACAGGAACACGCCTTCGGCCGCCGCCTTGCTCAACGGCACGCCGAGTTCACGGTGGATGCGCCGCACCAGGGCACCGGTCGCGGCCGCGGTCGGGTCGACGTAGCAGACGGTGCCGTCGCCGCGGTCGCTGCCGACGTGGTGGTCGATCACGGCGATGGTCTTGCCGCTCTGGGCCAGGCGCTGGCCGAGCGCGCCGACGCGGCTCAGCTGGCAGCAGTCGAGCAGCACCGCCACGTCGAACTCCGGCAGCGGCGCGTCGCCGCGCGCGTGGCTGAACGGCGTGTGCAGCTGCAGGAAGTCGAAGCCCTTGCCGATCGGGTCGGGGTTGACGATGTGCACCTTCTTGCCGAGTGCTTGCAGCAGGTGGAACAACGCGACCTGCGCCCCGAGGCAGTCGCCGTCGGGGTTCTCGTGGCCGGTCAGCAGGAAACTGCTGCGGCTCCGCAGCACGTCGAGGAACGTCGTCACAACGTGGGGCGGGATCCTAGTGCCGGATCCCGGCCGCTGGAAACCGGGATTTACAGTCCACCGGCTGGGTGCGTTCCGCGACCGGCCCTGGGCTGCTGCCAGCGTCCGCGCAGGCAGACGGCGAGCGGCGGCGCGCCGGCGACGAAGGTGGTGAACGCGTCCATCGCCGCACCCGCTCCAGCGGCCGACAGCACCACGAAGTCGGCGCGTCCACCACGACGCAAGCGCCCGAGCGCCGGCCGGCCGATGGCCTGCGCACCGTGCGTCGTCGCCATCGCCAACAGCGAACGGGGTCGCAACCCGGGCCAGGCGGCGGCGGCTCGCTGCAGTTCCAGCTGCAGCGAGAGGTGGCTGTTGCTGGCCAGCGAGTCGGTGCCCAACCCCACCGGGATGCCCGCAGCGAGCCAGCGCGGCACGTTCGGCGGCGTCCGACCGAAGAAGGCGATGGTGCCCGGACAGACGACGATGCTGGCGCCGCTGCGCGCGATGCGGCCGACGTCGCCACGTTCGAGTTCCTGGCAGTGGACCAACTGCGTGCCGGTCCGCAGCAGGCCGAGGCGTTCGAGCCACTGCACAGCGCCGACCCCGGGCGCACGGAAGTCCGCCGGCAGGCGGCCGAGCCTCTGCAGCAGCTCGCGGAACGGCCCGGCACCGGTGCGCAGGAACTGCTGTTCTTCGGGCAGTTCGGCGCAGTGGATGGCCAGATGGCGGCGGTCGGCGCGCGCGGCGCGGAAGAGGTCGGCGGAGACCGAGTAGGGCGCGTGCGGCGACCAGCCGACGGCCAGATCGCCGAGCGCAGCCTGGCGCCGCGCACGCAGCAGCGCCCGCGCCGCCCCTGCCTCGAGGTGGAACCCCGTCAGTTCGCGGTAGCTGCGGCCGGTGAGCCCCGCGTGCGCGACTTCGGTGCGAGCGAGGCCGGAGCTGTCGATGTCGCCGACCGCGGTCGCCCCGCCGGCGAGCAGCGAGCGGATCGCGGTGCGCAGCTGCCGACGTTCGGCGGCCGGCGTCGTGGTCGCGCGGGCCGCCATCACGGCACCGACCCACGGCAGGAAGGTGCGCGGCGGCGACGACAACGGCGCCAGCTGCAGGTGCGCGTGGGCGTTCACCAAGCCGGGGATCACGCACACGTCGGCGACGCGCCCGCGGGCGGGAGCGCGGCGGACGGCGCGCAGCCGTCCACCGGCATCCCACTCCAGTTCGCCGGGGGCGAGCACCTGCTCGGCATCCAGCACGACGAAGCGGGCGGCCAACCGACGGCCGCCCGCGCTCCACTCGCTCACGAACGCGCGAAGACGCGCAGCTCGCGCACGACGACGTTCGGGAACGCGGCGCGGTTGTAGAGCAGCTCGAAGCGGAAGCCGTTGACCTGGACACTCGGGCTGTTGAGGCCGTTGCCGGTGCCGACGAAGTCGGTCCACGGGGTGACCTGGTTGTCGATCGGCGTCGTGCCGGCCTGGTTCAGCTTGGCACCCTGGAAGCGGACACGCACCGCACCCGCCGGATCGTTGGCCGGGGTCAGGCCCCCGAGATCCCCGAACGTCGTGACCACGCCGTCGCCGTTGATCTCGACGTCGAGTTCGTAGCGCAGCCAGGTCGGCGGGAAGAACAGGCCGGTGCCGCGCCACTTCGAGAGGTCGCCCGAGGCGTCGTCGCGGTCGAGCAGCGGGCCGACGTTGTTGGCCGCCACGAACGCAGGCACGCTCGCCGCGGCGGGCGTGCCATTGACGCCCTCCGCCGCTTCGAGGCGATAGAAGCCGTTCGAGCCGTTGCCAGCCTGCGCGACCACGGCGAGGGCCGAGGTCGTGATGCCGGCGACGCGGCTGCCGTTGCCGCCGCGAGTGTTCAGCGTGCCGGCCAGCGAGATCGTCCTGCCGGACTGCACGAGCACCGAGCCACCCGACCCACCTCCGCCAGGCGACGAGATGCCGTAGTTGGTGTCCTGCACCGTCGCGCTGCCGACCGGATCGTCGCCCATGATCAACACGCCGTCGCCACCACGCGCCAGCAGGGTCGCCGTCGCCCCGATCGTGACCGTGCCGCCTGCGCGGATCGCGATCGCACCACCGCCACCCGAGCCACCGTGGCCCGCCAAGAAACGCTCGCCGACCGCGGTCGCGGCCGAACCCTGGAGCAACCCGAAGGTGTGCGAGCCACCACCACCGCCACCCGAGCCGCCGACCAGGAAGTGGTTCAGCGACGAGTAGCTGGCCGGGGGCGTCGCCGGATACGGCAGCAGCGGGAAGTTCTCGGCCTGGGCGAGCGCCGCCGAGTTGAACGGCTGGACGCCGGTGCCGGTGCCGATGATCGGCTGCGTCGGGCCGACGCCGGCGAGCATGTAGCCACCACCGCCACCACCGCGCGAGAACGAGCCACGCCACACGCTGACCAGCTGCGTCAGGGCGGTGGCGTTCAGGCCGGTGTCCGGCGCCAGGTTGGACCCGGCACCACCGGTGTTCGCCTCTTCGACCGCGTAGGCGTGGTTGGCGCGCAGGCGCACGTCGGTGCCGCGCTGCCCGTTGTTGGTGAACACCAGCACGCTGCCCACGGTCGTCGACTCGACGCCGTTGCCTGCGCACTCATTGCCACCCCTGCCGCCGGCGCCGCCGCCAGGACCGCCGGCGCTGCCCGCCTGGCCAGCAACCACGACGTTGACCGCGCCCCTGGCGTTGAAGGTCGAGACGCGCTGGCCGTTGCCGAGCCCGACCTGACCGACCTGGCCGGGCATGTCGACGCCGCTGACGTCGATGGTGCCGCGGATGTCACACTGGCCGCGCACGAAGATCTGCGGCATCTCGGTGCCGGTGAAGCGCAGCGTGGTGCCCTCCGTGAGCACGAAGTCGGTGAAGAAGAACCTGCCGTCGGTGACCTCGAAGCTCTGACCGCTCGGCGTGTTGCTGGCGGGGATCGTGAAGCCGGGGTTGCCGGCGCTGCCGTTGCCGACGTTCCACACGAACACGTTGGCGCCGCCTGAGCCCGCCGACGGGAAGTCCGGGCGGAACGAGCCGTGGCGGCCATCGCCACCGATCAGGCCCGGCCGGGCACCGGCGCTCCAGGTGCCGCCGGAGACCAGCACTTCCTGGTTGGCGGCCGAGTTGAACTGTTCGCGGACCGTGAAGTCGATCGGCGTGCCCGCTTCCGTGATGAACTGGAACTGCGCCGGCGTCGCCGAACGGCCCGACAGGTCGCGCAGGTCGGCGGTGACGAACACCGTGACGCACGATTGGCCGGGCAACTGCACCGAGGGCGTGAACGCGACCACCGTGACGTCGCGGTCGTTGACCCGCTCCGTCGACAACGAAGGCACCCCCTCCAGCGACGTGCCGTCGCCGTCGAGGTTGCAGGCGCCGTCCGGCAGCAAGTTGCGCAGCGTGACGCGGATCGGCGACGCCGCCGACAGCGACGACTGCAGCGGCGTCGTGTCGATCAGCTCCGAGAAGCGCAGGACGATCGTCGGGTTTCGCGGCGCCCCGGTGGGGACGGTCGGCGACAGCAAGCTGACGGTCGGCGGCAGGCCGTCCTCGTCCAGCACGCCGCGCGACGCGACGACCGTGCAGCTGAACTCCTGCGACAGGCGATCTCCCGTCAGGCTGCGCACACCCTGGGCAGCGGTGGCGCCGCCGGCCAGGGTGATGATGTAGCTCTCGTTGCGCTGGAACCCGAACGAACTGACGCCGCCGAGGCTCGACACCTTGGGCACGAAGGTCACTTCGCTGCCGCTGACCACGAACTCACCGTTCGGCGCCACGCCGGTCGCGGTGCGGATCGAGATGCTGCCGAAGTTCACCGATGCGGGGTCGACGCGATCGGAGAACTTGAAACGCAGCCGCTGGTTCTCCGAGATCTCGGACACCGCGCAACCGGTCTGCGTGCAGCCGAGGTCGCAGCTGATGATGCAGAACGCCTGGCCGTCGAAGCAGCGGATGCGCACCGACGAAGTCTGATCCTGGCTCCCGTTCGAGCAGCCGGCGGCGACCAGCAAGGCGAGGCCAGTGAGGAGGGACGTGATGTGGGCGGTGCGCATGGGGAAGCAGGAAGAAGGGCTTTCGCGCAGGAAACTGGGTAGCGGGAGAGAAGTCAGGATCAGGTGACCGGGCGCCGTGAGCGCCGTCGGATCCTCGGGCCATCAAATGCGGTGCTTTCAGATTCGATAGACGACGACGACCCTCTGGATGGTCACGTCCGAGTTGATGGTCGCATCGCGGTAGAGCATGAAGCGGAAGCCGTTGAGGGCATCCGAGGCGATGCCGATCTGCTGGCCGACGCTGCGGACCGAGGTGCGCCACGGACCGGTCTCGAGCACTTCGTTGGTGCCGAGGTCGAGGCGCGCGGCCTGGAACAGCGCGCGGACGGCGGCGCCGACACCAGCCGGCACCCCGAAGGCCGGATCGTCGGAGTAGACGATCGGTATGCCGCCGACGGTCGCGTAGATCTCGTAGCGCGCGTATTCGGGCCCGAGCTGCGTGTTGGTCGAGTAGAAGCGCGAGCGCACGGCGACCAAGTCGTCGACCTCGGTCATCTGCGCGACATTTTCTGCCACCGGAGCCGGCTGCATCGTCGCCAGCGCGGTCAGCGCCGGCGTCACCGGGGCTTCGAGACGGACGAAGCCGTTGCCACCATTGCCGCCCTGGATGACGACGACCGCACCGCCCGGCGGCAGGAACGGCGCCGTGCCGGCAGAACGGCTGAAGCTGCCACCCGCACCACCACGCACGTCGACCAAGCCCGAGATCTCGAACGCACGGCCGGTCTGCAGCACGACCGAACCACCAGCACCACCACCACCCGGGCACGCCTGCGGCCCCGAACCGACGGTCCCGGTCGTGCTGGCCGCCGAGCCGCCGTTGGCGAGCACGCGACCTGCCGGGCCGATGCGCAGCGAATCACCAGCGCGCAGCGCGATGGCGCCGCCGCCGCCGCCGCCGCCAGCGCCAGGAGCGAAGTTGCGCGACACGCTGAGGCACATCGTGGCCTGGCTGGCGCCGCCACCACCACCGCCACCGCCGACGAGGAAGTGCAACGAACTGGCGACCCCCGCCGGCACCGGGAACAGCTGGAAGGCGCTGCCCCCCAGGGCGTCGGGCCCCATGGCCGACAGCAAGCCGGGAGGCGGCGTGACCGCGTTGTTGCTGATCACGCGACCGATGCCGCCCGCGAGCCAGTTGGCACCACCGCCACCACCGGCCGAGGCCGAGACGCAGTATTGCAGCGCCACCGGCGGCGTGCCCTGCGGCGGGAACTGCAGGGCCGTGCCCAGGCCGCTCGCCGGGAACACCGTCGAACCCGCACCGCCGCTGCCGGCGGCCGTCAGCAAGTAGGCGTGCTGGGTCGGCAGCTGCGCCGCCCCACCGTTGGCGCCCTGGAAGATCCCGGGGTTGAACGTGCCGACACCCGTGGTCGGGTTGATGCGATCACCGCCCTTGCCGCCGACGCCGCCGAACACGCCGGCCGCACCGCCGCTCTGGCCGATCGTGCTGGTCGACGAGGGCATCGCCGCGATCGAACCGCCGGCGACACTCAGCACGCCGAGGATGTCGATCTTGCCGGCGACCGTGAACTGCGGCGGACGCGAGCCGGTGAACTCGAGCTGCGCGTTGCTCGGCAGCACGAAGTCGGACAGGAAGAAGCGGCCATCGGTGATGGCGATCGGGCTGCCGGTCGTCGTGTTGGCGCTCGGGATGGTCACCAGGTCGGTGTTCAACCGATACAGCCGGCGGCCTTCGACGAACGTGCCCGTGTCCGTGCACCACGTCAGGCTGAACGGACCGTGGCGCGCATCGCCGCCGATCCTGGCGAAGGTCAGCTGGCCACCGGCCCAGGCACCAGCCGACGCGTCTTCGTCGAAGAACTGGTTGTTGTCGAACTCCTCGGTGATCGGCTGTTCGACCAACGGCACCACGACGGTGCGGAAGGTGAACTGCTGCGGCTGCGCCGGACGGCCCGACAGGTCGGACACACCGCTGGTGACGCCGACCTGCACGCAGACGTTGCCCGGCAGGTCGATGCTCGGGTTGAAGGTCAGGATCGACACGCCGCGACCGGCGTCGAAGTCCAGGCGCTGCGTGCCGCTGAGCACCTGCGGCGCCGACGCCGGATCGCACTCGAAGCCGCCGCCGAGGGCCTGGCGCGTGCGCCGCACGCTGAACGTCACCGGGCTCTGGGTGCCGCTGACGAACGGCGTCGCATCGATCAACTCGTTGAACTCGAGCACGATGTCGGTGTCGCGTGCCGCCGCCGTGATCTGGCTGGCCGAGGGAACCACCAAGGTGGCGCTCGGCGGCACCTGGTTCACGTCGACGATGCCGAGCGTCGAGCGGATCGTGCACGTCAACGTCCGCTCGAGCAGCTTGCCGGTGGTGCTGCGAACGGCGGACGCCTGCCCCTGGCCGCCGATCAGCGTCATCGTGTAGGTCTCACCCGACGTGAAGCCGAAGAACGTCTGGCCGCCGGAGATCGACAGCGTCGGCACGAACTCGACCTGGTTGCCGTTGACGAAGAACTCGCCGACCGGCTCGGCACCGGAAGCCGTGCGGAAGCGGATCGACGACGGGCCCACCGACGCCGGATCGATCGCGTCGCTGAACTGCAGGATGATCGTCTCGTTCTGCGCGATGTCCGTGCGCGCACAACCGGTCGACGAGCAACCGAGGTTGCAGCTCTGCAGGCACATGGCCCGCGCGTCGACGCCGGTGCACGAGAACGACGCTTCGCCCGCACTTCCGGCCGCACCGCCAGAGCACCCTGCAAAAGCAGCCAGGGCAACGACTAGCGCAACACTGTTCAGACTACGAACGGACATGTAGGCCTCGTATCGAGAGGGGGTACGGCAAAACATGACGACGCCGCGAGAGGGGACAGGCGGTCGCCGGGGACGGATGCGAGGATCAGCTAGGAAACCATACTGCACGACCGCCTGCAAGGACGGCGGCCAGCACGGAGACGAGCCGCCGCGCACGCGTGGCCGCGAGCCGACAACTTTCGTACCCCGGCCGACCCGGCGGGCCTCGGCGGCCGCAAATCGAGCCATCCCGGGCGCCGCCCCGGTCCGATGCCATCGCGCGGTGCCGCTCGCCGCCGCGCACGGCCCCGCACGCTCGGCGACCAGGTGCACTTCGGCACGCTTCCCCGTTCGGTATCGAACAGCGGGTGACGACACCGCCGCCGCCAGGCTAGGCGCCTCCACCCGCACCATCACCTTGCACGGAATGGTCGCCGCCACCTAGCCTCGCCGCCCCCCGATGACTTCGCCCGCCTCCCCGATGGCCTCCCGTTCGTTCCTGGCGCCGCTCGCCGTCGCCGTGACCCTGGCGGCCCTGGCCACCCTGGTCTGGCGGCAGAGCCAGCAGGTCGCCGCCCTGCGGGACGAAGCGGCCACCCTCCGCACGGCCGTCGACAAGGTCCTGGGCGAGGTCACCCGGATGCGCATCGAGCAGTCGGCGACCGGCAAGGGACCGCAAGCCCTGCTCGAGAAGCTGCGCGTCTACGCGCCGCTGGCGGCGACCTCGCGCACCGCCGAGCCCGACTACCAGAACGCGCTGAAGTCGATGGACGAGGTCATCCTGGCCTTCCGCTCCCTCGGCAGCGATGCGTGGAAGCCGATCGTGGATCGCCTTCAGCAGCTGCGCCCCGACCAGCACCACGACGAGATCAAGCAGCTGCTGCGCGCCGCCCTCGCCGTCGATCCCAAGCAGGGCGGCGCCCTGCTCGAGCAGGTGCTGCTCGGCTACCAGCACCCGTCGCCGAAGCTGCGTTGGTTCGCGGCCGGCACCCTGATCGAGCACGACAAGCCGAAGGCGCAGCAGCTGCTGCGACGCATCCTGCAGACCGAGTCCCACCGCGGCATCGACACCGACCGGCTGGCCGTCTACGGCGCGCCGATCCCGGACCTGAACGCGATGGCCGGCAACGGCTTCAGCAACTTCGTCAACTGGTACGTGAAGTCCGGCGACGAGCAGATGGAGGAGACGCTGCTGCAGGTGCTCGGCCGCACGATGCACGACACGGTCACGATCCAGGAGTGCATCAAGGCGCTGGCCGAGCGCAAGTGCGCCCGGGCCGTCCCGATCATCGAGAGGCTCTACACCCAGCCGCCGCTGCAGCAGGACAACGCCATCTTCGACACCACCTGCCTGCGTGGCCTGATCGAGATCCGCGGCAAGGAAGCGAGGCCGTTCCTCGAGCAGGCGCTGCTGAAGGCGCGCTCCGACACGGTCACCAAGTTCCTGCAGGAACAGCTGAAGACCTTGTGATGCGCGGCGGCCCGCGCGTTCGCGAGCCCCACTTCGCCGCCGCGCCCTTCCTCGGCGCTCCCGGCGCCGCCCGTCACTTCGCCGGCGCTGCCGCCTGCTGCAGCGCCGCCAGCACCGCCGGATCGAACGGCGCCAGCATCTGCGCCTGCCGCAACTCGGCCCGGGCCTCGGCCGCGCGACCGAGCGCCTGCAGCACCCGCGCGCGATCGAGGCGCACCCCGACCGGGGCCAGACCGCGGGCGATGCTGGTGTCGAGGTGCGCGAGCGCGCCAGCCATGTCACCGCAGCCGGCGCGTCCCATCGCGGCGAGCTGGTAGACGTAGCCCTTCGGCGACGCGATCTGCAGGCACGACAGGGCCACCGCCTCGGCTTGCTCGAAGTGCTCGCGCCCGCGGCCGCAGCGGCCGTTCTGCAGGTGCGCCTGCGCGACCAACGTGCGCGACCACGGATCCTGCGGCATCGTGCGCAGCACGGCCTGCGCGACCGCCAGTGCGCGCTCGGGCTGCGCGCCTGCGTCCGGCAGCAGGATCAGCGCCTCGGCGAGGTTGCGGTGCGCGTCGCGGTTCTCGGGATTCAAGGCATGGGCACGCTCGAGCGCCGGCACGGCGCCGGCGGCGTCGCCGCGCCGCAGCCGCACGGTGCCCACGCCCCACCACGCGGCGAACGAGTCGTCGCGCTGGGCCAGCTCGGCCTCCCACAACGCCAGTTCGTCGTGGTAGCACCACGAACGTGCGCCAGCACCGATGGCTGCGGCGAGCACCGCCACCGCGAACGCCGCGCGCACGGCCGGTGCCGACAGCGAAGCTGCCCGACGTCGCCAGGCCGCCAGCAGCGCTGGCGCCCCGGCGGCGAGCACCGCCGCGAGCCCGAGCAGCGGGGCATACATGCGGTGCTCGGTGTACGGCATGTTCAACGGCACGACGATCCACGGCAGCGCCACCGCCCACGCGAGCGCGACGCCGAGCCGACGCAGCCGCGCCGCCGGCCCGCGCCACGTCGCGGCGACGGTCGCGGCGAGCATCGTCGCCCAACCGGCGAGCACCGCCAGGTCGGCGAACGAGCTGCGGAACTGCACGACCGGGTCGAGCGTCAGCGGCCACGGCCACAGGCACTGCCGCAGCGCCGTCGGCAGCAGCGTGCCCATCGTCGCCAGCTGCACCGCCAAGGTGCGGCCAGCCCCGATGCGCGGATCGCCGGCTGTGCGTTCGAGCAACGGCACCGCCACGGCCCCCATCAGCAGCTTGCGCGCGACCAGGTAGACGACGACCAGTGCGACGACGCCGGCGAGGCCGATCGCGGCGCGCCGCCAGTCGGCGCGGCCCGGCGTGCGCACGCGCAGGCAGAACGTCTGCACCAGCAGCAGGGCCGGCAGCACGACACCGGTCTCCTTGCTGCCGCAGGCGACGACGGTGCCGACGAGCATGCCGAGCCACGCGAACGCACCGCCGTGCCCACGCTGCCAATGCACGTGCGCCACGAGGCCGAGCAGCAGGCCGACCGCGAGCAGCAGTTCGCTGCGTGCCGACACCAGGTTGACCGCTTCCGACGCGAGCGGATGCACGGCGAACAGCGCCGCCGCCGCCGCCGCCGGCCACAGCCGGCGACCGAACGCCAGCAGCCAGCGGAACAGCAGCGCCGCGACCGCGCCGTGCAGCAGCAGGTTGCCGAGCTTCAGCGACCAGGCCTCGGCGCTCAGCGCGAGGTTGAGCGCGAAGCTCGTCAGCAGGAACGGCCGGTACATCGTGCCGAGCCCGCGCGAGAACGCCGCCGGATCGGTCCAGAAGCGACCGAGGTTGCCGAGGTCCTGCAGCGCCGGGTTGTCGGAGACACTGTGGATGTCGTCGAACACGTAGACGCCGGCGAGCGACGGCGCATAGGCCAGCACCGCGAGCGCGAACACGGCGGCGGTGAACCACGCGCGGTGGCGATGGAAGGTGGCGCGATCGAACATGCGAGATTCAGGCGGTGGCAGGCGACAAGCGCGCGAGCAGTTCGTGCCAGCGCGCGGCGAGGCGTTCGGTGGCGAAGTGGCGGTCGTAGGCCGGCCGCGCGGCCTCGGCGGCGGCGGCGACGCGCGCCGGATCGGCGGCGAGTTCGCGCAGCACCGCGGCCAGAGCGTCGGCATCGGCAGCCGGCGCGGTGAACACCGCGCCACTGCCGTCGAGCCAGCCCAGGACCGCCGGCGTCGCCGCCGTCAACACCGGGCGGCCGGCGGCGAGCGCGTGCACCAGCTTGAACGGCACGACGCGCTGGGCCTTGCCGCCGCCGCCGAACACGCCGGCGACCAGCTGGCTCTGCTGCAGCAGTTCCCGCAGGCGCGTGCGACCGACGAACTCCGGCTCGAGGCGCAGACGCGGGCCGAGTTCGCGCGCGGCGCGGGCACGATCGTGCGCGGTGCCGCCGACCAACGTCAGCTGCACCTCGGGCACCGCCGCGACGGCGTCGAGCAGGGTGCCGAGACCGTGCAGCGGCACGCCGGTGCCGAAGAACAGGACGCGCAGCAGTTCGCGCGGCGCCGGCAGCCATGGCAGGGCCGCCGACGGCGCCTCCGGATCGTGCACCGGCAACCAGCCGAGCCGCGTCGCCGGCGTGCCGGTCAGTTCGGACACGTAGGCAGCGTTCGCCGGCGTGTCGAGCAACACGAGGTCGGCGGCATCGCACGCGCGCGCGTCGAGCCGCTGCAGCCACCACGCCAACAGCGAGCCGGGGCGCGCCAGCGCGCGGTCCTCGACCACGGTGTCGTAGGCCGACAGGAACAGGTCGAGCACGACCGGCACGTCGACGCAGTCGCGCACCGCGGTGACGACGTCGTGGCCTGGGTACGGCACGACGACGCACGCGGGCCGGGCCGCGCGCACGTCCTGCCGCAGCCGCTGCAACAGCTCGCGGCGGCGACGGCGCTGCTGCAGCAGCGTGCCGGGCCAGCGCCACGGTGCGCGCAGCAGCCGCTGCTTGCCGCGGCCGAGCCCTTCGCCGCGGCACTCCCGCACGGCGAAGCCAGCAGCCTGCAGGCCGAGGCGCAACGACGTCGTGCGCGGATAGCCGGGGCCTTCGTCCCACGTGCCGCAGAACAGCACCTCGCCGTTCACGCGTCCCTGCCGTGGTCGCGCGACATGTTCTGGAAGCGCAGCGCCGCGATCTGCTCGGCGATCAGGCCGAGCGCGAACAGCAGCCCCGCCTGCGTCATCAACAGCACCGCCATGTTGGTCAGGCGGCCGTCGGTCCACCACGTGTGCACGTACCAGGCGACGCCGAGGGCACCGGTGGCCAGCGACGCCGGCAGGAACACGCGCAGCGGCGCGAACATCGTCGCGATGCGCAGGATGATCAGGAAGAAGCGGCTGCCGTCCTTCAGCAGGCGCACGTGGCTCTTGCCCTTGCGCTGCCGCACCTGGAACGGGTGGAAGCCCACCGACCAGCCGCCGCGCAGCATCGACATGGTGATCGTCGTCGGATAGCTGAACGTGTTCGGCAGCAGCCAGACGAGGTCCTTGGCGACGTCGGCGCGCAGCAGCCGGAAGCCGCTGGTCAGGTCCGGGATCGTGCGCCCCGACACGTAGCTGGCGAGGCGGTTGTAGACCTGGTTGGCGAAGTTGCGGTGGATGGCGCCGCCGCGGCCGCCGCGCGAGGCGACGACCATGTCGTAGCGCTCGGCCATCGCCGCCATCGCCGGCAGTTCGTGCGGCGGATGCTGGCCGTCGCCGTCGAGCAGCAGGATCCAGTCGCCGCGTGCTTCGCGGATGCCGCGCTTCACCGCCGCGCCGTTGCCGAGGCCTTCGGCGTGCTGCACGAGCCGCACACCGGCCGCGCGGGCGATCGCCGGCGTGCTGTCGGACGAACCGTCGTCGACGACGATGACCTCGGCGAACGGCAGGGCGAGCTGGCGCAGCGCGGCGTCGATCTCGGCGAGCAGCGCCGGCAGGTTCAGCTCCTCGTTGCGCGCCGGCACCACGATCGAAAGGCGCTGCACGCGCCGCGGCGCCGACGTCGAGCCAGCAGGCGGTGCCGACGGACTGGCCGTGGCAGCCGGCATCGGCGCAGGCGGAACCAGCAGCAGAGGCGGGGTCGGCGGCGAGGCGATAGTGGCAACCGACGATCCGCCTTCTGCACTGCGCCGGCGCGGCAGATCGCCGACCGCCATCAGGTCGGCGAGTAGGTCCGTACGAGGATGCAGGTCCGTGGACAGCAGATCAGCCGACATGCCCCTGCTATCGGCAGATCGGGGCCCGAATCTTCAGCAGACGAGGAAATCAGTTGACCAGAATCTCCATGCCATCGGTCCAGGCAAGGCCGTTCAATGAAGAATCCAGAAACACACCCTGAACACGAAGCTGCACCCCATGGAGGTCCACAGCGCTGCTGTCGGGGATAGGGATCGGATACGTTGCCTGAGTAACACCAGCCACGATCACAGGAGTGACGCCCCCCAGGATCTGAGCGTTCAAGGCGTCAATCTGAGGCAAGAACCCAAGAACAGAGAAGGGCGCCGGTGGCCGTCCATCGGTAGTGGCCGCAAGGACCAGCACGGGAGCTATGACAGGGCTTGATATAAATACCTGAGCGGTAACCGTGCTGGTTGCCACAGGCGCCGTCCACGGAATCACAGAGCCTGCAATGACTGATCCCGCCGAACCTCCACAAACGGAGGGCGAGAGAACATCACAAATCCTGTAGCGACGGTAACCTGCAACGAGTGCAGCGTGGAACCCTTGCCCTGTAACCCCAGTCACCTGACCATCGTAACCGCACGCCACCACCCCCGAATCTCCCATATAAAGACCCCGGGCAGTCCACTCATCCGAAATGTATGCAGGTTCAGCACAAGCCGGGCTACCGCCACATATCGCAGACCAAGTCACCCCTCCATCTAGGGACTTCGCGAATCTGACCGTGCTGACCCCAGCAGCTTGGCGCTCCCACAAAACAGCGACCTCGCCCTGAGTGCCACCACCCGCCACAACGCTAGTCCGCACAACCACATGATTCGAGAAAATGGGGTCCGAGTCAACCTGATTTCCATTCCAGGTCAACCCAGCGTCGTGGGACGCAATAACAAACGATCGCCCTTCAGGGCTAGTCACGGAGCCCGTATCGCGCGCGCAATGCACATAGAAGCTCGCCCCTGACGCCGCGATGTCCAGCCAATCAAACCGACGGGGAGTCATAGGTGCTCCGCCGGCCAAGAAATCGTATGCCAACGCCCAACCCGATCCCACAACATGTCGCCACACTCGAACTTCATTCGACTGAGGGTGAGGACTAGTCGCCACCCACGCCACACATGAGACCCCCTGGCTTGCCGCCACGCACACACGGCTCCCCGAGACGGCACCGCTTCCATTGGGAAGAGTCTGAATGGAAATTGGAACCACACCACCCAAGTCAACGGCCGCAGCGGTCCGCTGACTAGCAGTCGCCCAAGCAACCGTAGCCGTAGAGGCGTCGACGGCAAGAGCGAGGTCGCTAACCCCCCCGACAGTCGGCGAGACCGTCAGGGGCAACAATGGGGAAGCACTTACAGTATCAAAGCCGCCAAGAAAGACGTTGCTTCCCTGCGCCCATGCAACACGAAACACCCCACCCGACAAACCCACCCGGAGGGTGGGTGCGAAGGCCCCGCTCCCACTCGACAACACTTGCTCAACCCCAAAGGACGCCCCCCCGTCCAATGAAATTCGGGCAACAATCACCGGAACACCCGGTGAATTGCGTATGAATGCCACACACGTGACATTGCCACTACACGCAACCTGGGGGTAGAGACCGATCCCAAGGCTCTGAGAAAAGACACCCTGCGCAACCTCCACAAAGGTCTCACCGTTGTCCAGAGACCGAGCGAAGTTAACGCCACTAAGACCGGATCCAACGTTGTAGACCCACGCCTGCCTCTGATCCCCGCCCCCCAAGGACCCGTGCAGCCCCCCCACCGATCCAACCCCACTCCCTGGAATAGGGCGCGAGAGACCAAGCTGCCCCTGCGCCAACCCACTCGCAGATATTGCCAGGGCGCCAAGCACACAGAGGAAGGACGGCTTCAGTTTCGTCATGGGCACCCAAGCTACTCTATTGGTAGCCTCGTAGCAAGACGTCATCAAACGGCCCGTTGAATTGGCAGCCCATGGAAACAGGTCGATCCCGACAAGCTACTGCCGCGACTTCGCACGTAGAAGCGATGCATGGCCCTCGGTCGACGTCGTGATCAGTTCCAGCAGGTGTTCAGCTGCTCGACCGCAGCGATGATGAACCAGGCTAGGTGACCTTCAGGCAGCCAGTCGCTCAGTGACGGCGGCAGCAGGAAGCCCAGCCGACAATCCTCTTGCTCGCGAAACGAACCCATGAACTCTCTACGACAGAGGCCGCTGTGGCAGGGTTTTGTTTGCCCTCCCATCTTCAGCGATGGACTCTCGTCCCGTGGCGCAGACTCCTAGACTAGGAATGCAACCGCCCGCCTCGTCCTTGCGGCCGCGGCGGGCGGTGCGTGGCAGGCTGCGGGCTCACGCCGCGCAGCTCATGCCGGCTGCATCACTGGACGACGACCCAGAAGTTGCCGTCGGTGCCCGTGCCGTTCGAGGCGACGCGAGCGCCCATAGCGCCCGAGGTGGTGGCCAGGAAGGCAGCGTTCTGCGGCGGGACCAGGGCCGGCGTGTTGTCGCCCGAGTAGGCGACGGCGAGGCCGTTCGTGGCGAGCACATCGCCCGACTGGTTGACGAAGAACGCGCGCTTGCCGCTGTTTCCCTGGACCTGCGGCCAGGCGTAGCAGCACCACAGCGTCTCCGCCTGGCCCGCATCCACGCCGAGCGTGTTACCCGGGTCACCACCCGTCGTGGCCGCCTCGATGATGCCAGCCTGGGTCGCGTCCGGCAGGTACATGCGGAACAGGTAGCCCGAACGCGAGACGTTCGACTGGCCGTTGATGTTGCCGAAAGCCGTCGACAGGACCGGCGGGCTGATCGCCTGCGTGGCGCCCGTGTTGTTGCGGACGGCGACGCGGCCCGACAGCTCACCGAAGAAGCCGTACTCGCCCTGGCCGTTGCCGTTGACGTCGATCACGCCCGAGGCCTGGCACTGCGACTGGCCGGACGAGATGTTCTTCAGCGTGGCGATGGCGGCCGATTCGTTGGCGTTCAGGCGCGCGCTGAGGAGGTTCGGAATCGCGATGGACGCGATGATGGCGATGATCGCGACGACGATCATCAGTTCGATGAGGGTGAAGCCCTGTTCCCGCTTGGACATTGTTTCTCCTGACAACTTGCTGTGACGGCGACCGACGTGGTCGACCGTGATTCCCCTTCTCAACCTTTCCGAGCCGCAGCTCACCGCATCGGTGCGGCGGGCTGCGAACCCACGAGCTGCTGGAACCTCGCATCCGCGGACACGGTCGACCAGGCAGCGGCGTCTTCCGACAACCGCTGCCTCACCTCGGCCGGTCGCGCCGCGTTCGCGCGCGCCAACAGCTGCATGCATGTATCGACCTCGCCGCGCTGCAACTTGAGGCGGGCGAGGTGGTAATCCGCGATCGGCACGTCGGCGGCGGCGCGCTGCAGCGCCTGTTCGGCCTGGTCCTCGAGCCCCAGTTCCAGGTACTCGACGCCGGCTTGCAACGATGCCATCGGCATCGCGGCGCCGTCGCGCAACACGCCGTCGAGGCGCTGCACGGCGTCTGGGCGACGACCGAGCTCGCGCAGGATCGTCGCTTCCTCCAGCGCACGCTGGTGGCCGAAACGCGCGTCGAGCGCCTTGGCGTTCTGCGCGAACACGGCCAGGGCCTGCTGCCGCTGCCCGGCCTTCGCCAGCATGCGCGCCTGGTTGAAGGCCAGCACGTCGCGCTGCTCGTCCTGGCAGTCGGCGGCGCGACGGGCGCGCTCGTAGGCGGCCGCCGCCTCTTCGTACTGGCCGCGCAGCATGTGTGCGAAGCCGCGGAACTCGGCGGTGGTCGCCATGCCGGGCTGGATGCGCTCGACGGTGGCGAGGTGCGTCTCGGCGCTGGCGATCATCTCCTCGCGCGTGGTCATCGCCGTGCCTTGCTTGTCCACGACCGGCAGCACGTAGGCCATGCGCAGCTGCACGTCGGCGCTGCTGAGCAGCGTGGTGACGTCGGCGTCGGCGTGCCAGAACCTGGTCGTGACACCGAGGGCACCCAGGACCACGACCGCGCTGCCGTAGAGCAGCGCCCGCTTGTGCAGTTCGTTCATTCGCTTGCCTTCGCCTTCCCCTTCGCCTTCGCCATTGCCGTCGCCTTCGCGTCGGATCCGCCGTGCGCTAGCCGCCCGACAGCTTCTCCTGCAGCTTGAAGATCGGCAGGAACACCGCGAGCACGATGCCACCGACGATGACGCCCATGATGGCGATCATGATCGGCTCGATCATCGACGTGAGCCCCTTCACCTCGGCCTCGACCTGCTGGTCGTAGAACTCGGCGATCTTCTCGAGCAGCGCGTCGAGCGCACCGGAACGTTCGCCGATCGCCATCATCTTGACGACCATCGGCGGGAACACGGTCGACTTGGTGAACGGTTCCGACAGGCTGTCGCCGTTCTTCACGCTGTCGCGCGCGCTGTTGACGATGTTCGAGATGACGAGGTTGCCCGACGTGTCGGAGACGATCTCCATCGCGCCGAGGATCGGCACACCGCTCTTGACCAGCGTCGAGAACGTGCGGGCGAAGCGCGACAGCGCGACCTTCTTGAACAGGATGCCGAACACCGGCAGGCGCAGCATCACGTGGTCCTTGATCAGCTCGCCCTTCGGCGTCTTCACGGCGATCTTCAGGCCGAAGAAGGCCGCTCCCATGCCGCCGAAGATCAGGTACCAGTAGTCGCGCATGAAGAACGCGATGTCCATGATGACGACGGTCAGGCCGGGCAGTTCGACCTCGAGCGAGTCGAACACCGGCTTGAACGACGGCACGATGCCGATCATCAGGAACGACGCGATGCCGATGACCAGGAACAGCGAGATGACCGGGTAGGTCATCGCCGACTTGATCTCGCTGCGCAGGTGCGCCGCCGCCTCGAGGTACTCGGCGAGGCGCTGCAGGATGATGTCGATCTGGCCGGAGACTTCGCCGGCGCGGATCATGCTGACGTAGATGTGCGAGAAGACCTTCTTGTGCGGCTCCATCGACTTCGACAGGTCGGAGCCGGACCGGATGTCGTTGACGACCTTGTCGAGGCAGAAGGCGAAGCCTGGGCTCTCGGCCTGGTCGGCGAGGATCTCCAGCGCCTCGAGCATCGGGATGCCGGCGCCGAGCATGGTCGACAGCTGGCGGGTGAAGACCTCGAGCTCGCCCTTCTTGCAGGAGGCCTTCTTGGCCATGCCGCGCTTGCCGGCCTTGCCGCCAGCGCCACCACCGCCGCCGAACCAGGAGCCGAAGCCACCAGCCTTGGTCACCTCGACCGGCGTCAGGTTGCGTCGGCGCAGGTCCGCCACCGCGTCGGCCTGCGACGCGGCGCTGACCGATCCCTTGACCACCTTGCCGGCGGCGTCCTTGGCCTCGTACTTGAACTTCGTCGTCATGTTCCCTCGTCCCCGATGATTCCCCGAAGCAGCGGACGCCGCAGCGCCCGCGTCAGTCGGCCATGGTGCTGGCCTCGATCTCCTGCAGGCTCGTCTTGCCGCGCATCGCGTTCATCAGGCCGCAGCGCCGCAGCGTCAGCATGCCTTCGCTCAGCGCCTGCTTCTTGATGTCGGCGACGTGCGCCTTCTCCACGACCATGCGCTTGATCGGTTCCGACATGCGCATCGTCTCGAGCAGGGCGAAACGGCCCTTGTAGCCACCGTTGCAGCGCGGGCAGCCGACCGGCTCGTAGAGCTCCATCGGCTGCTGCAGGTCCGATTCGAGGTAGCCCAGGCGCAGCAGCGCGTCCTTCGACAGCTCGACGCGCTTCTTGCAGTTCGCGCAGAGCTTGCGACCGAGACGCTGGGCGCAGATCAGCAGCGTGGCACTGGCGACCATGAACGGGTCCATGCCCATGTCGACCATGCGCGTGATCGTCGACGGCGCGTCGTTGGTGTGCAGCGTGCTCAGCACCTGGTGGCCGGTGAGGGCGGCCTTGACCGCGATCTCGAGCGTCTCCTGGTCGCGGATCTCGCCCAGCAGCACGACGTCGGGGTCCTGGCGCAGGATCGAGCGCAGTGCGGCGCCGAAGGTCAGGCCGGCCTTCACGTTCACCGGCACCTGGTTGATGCCCTCGAGCTGGTATTCGACCGGGTCCTCGACGGTCACCAGGTTGATGTCCGGCGAGGCGATGTGCTTCACCGCCGAGTACAGCGTCGTCGACTTGCCCGAACCCGTGGGCCCGGTGACGAGGATCATCCCGTAGGGCTGCGCACAGGCCCACAGGTAGTCCTCCATGCACTTCGCCTCGAAGCCGAGCGACTTGATGTCGAGCGCCAGGTTGCTCGAGTCGAGGATGCGGAACACGGTCTTCTCGCCCCAGACGACCGGCAGGATCGACACGCGGAAGTCGACCGCCTTGTTGCCGATCTTCATCTGGAACTTGCCGTCCTGCGGCTTGCGCTTCTCGGCGATGTCCAGCTTGGACATGATCTTGATGCGCGAAGTGATGTTGTTCTGCATCCGCTTCGGCAGCGTCATCGCCTCGGCCATCGCGCCGTCCTTGCGGAAGCGGATGATGACCTTCTTCTCGAACGGCTCGATGTGGATGTCGGACGCGCCCGTGTTGCAGCCGTCGAGGATGATCTTGTTGACCAGCTTGACGATCGGCGAGTCCTCGTCGCTGATCGCGGAGAGGTCGGTGCCTTCCTCCTCGAGCTCGGTCTCCTTCAGCTCGACGTCGCCGTCGTCGAACGAGCCGAGGATGCCGTCGACGCTCTCGGTCTCCTTCTGGTAGCCCTTGCCGCGGATCTTCTCGATCTCCTCGGCGGTGCTGACCACGAGCCGCAGCTGGCACCCGGTGATGATGCGGATGTCGTCGAGCTTCAGCACGTCGAACGGGTTGGCGACGGCGACAGTGATGATCTGCCCGATGCGATCGACCGGGAAGATGCTGTACTCACGCGCCACGTCCTCGGGCACCGACTCGAGGACCTCCTTGTTGACGTTGAGCTTCGACAGGTCGATCGGCGGGATGTTCGCCGCCTTGGCGATCAACGCGACCAACTCCTGCTCGGTGGCCACGCCCTTCTTCACCAACACCTCGGTGAACGGGCGCTTCTGCGCCTGGGCCTCGGCGAGCAGGGTGTCCCCGGTCGGGCCGTCGAGCTTGCCGGCCTTCTCGAGGATGCCTCGGAGCTTCTTGGCGAACTGGGTCATGGCTCAGCGCAGCGGCCTCTTCGCCACGCCCCCGGCCGCAGAGCCGGTGCGCTCCATCAGCCGCTGGAAGTCGGCTTCGTCGCCGGTGTGCTCGAGCGCGTCCTCGTAGCTGATCGTGCCGGCGCGGTAGAGCTCGAACAGCGACTGGTTCATCGTGCGCATGCCGGCGGCGCCGCTGGTCTGCACGATCGACATGATCTGGTGCGACTTGTTGTCGCGGATCAGCGCGCGGATCGCCGGGTTCACGATCATGATCTCGGCGGCCAGTGCGCGGCCCTTGCCGTGCATGCGCGGGACCAGCTGCTGGCAGACGACGGCCTGCAGCGTGAACGACAGCATCGTGCGGATCTGCTGCTGCTGGTGCGCAGGGAACACGTCGACGATGCGGTTGACGGTCTGCTGCACGTCCGACGTGTGCAGCGTGGCGAACGTCAGGTGGCCCGTCTCGGCGAGCGTCAGCGCCGCCTCGATCGTCTCGAGGTCGCGCATTTCGCCGACGAGCACCACGTCCGGATCCTGGCGCAGCACGGACTTCAGGGCCTTGTCGAACCCGTGCGTGTCGCCACCGACCTCGCGTTGGTTGACGAGGCAGTTCTTGTTGCGATGCAGGAACTCGATCGGGTCCTCGATGGTGACGATGTGGTTCTGCCGCGACTCGTTGATGTAGTTCACCATCGAGGCGAGGGTCGTCGACTTGCCCGAGCCCGTCGAACCGGTGCACAGCACGAGGCCGCGCGGCAGGTTGCAGATCCACTCGCAGACCTTGGTCGGCAGGCCGATGGTCTGGAAGTCGTAGACCTCGAACGGGATCACACGCAGCACGGCCGCCACCGAGCCTCGCTGCACGAAGGCGTTGGTGCGGAAGCGGCCCAGGTTGGTGACGCCGAACGAGAAGTCGATCTCGAGGTTCTTCTCGAGCTTGGCGACCTGGTCGGCGCCGAGCACCGAATAGACGAGCTTCTTCGTCACCTCGGGCATCAGCGGCTCGTACTCGGTGTCGACGAGCTTGCCGTCGATGCGGATCTTCGGCGGTGCGCCGACCGAGATGTGGAGGTCCGAACCGCCGCGCTGAACCATCAGGTTCAGCAGTTCTTCCATCGAAACCATGAGAGCCGCTCCTGTTCGCACCGGCCGACCCGACCGGAACGTCGCGTCTATCGGTCCCGATGTGCGGCGGGATTGAGGCGGACTCCAGTGCAGGGTCTGCCCCGGCGGAGTTCCCCCGCGGCCGGGTCGGGAGCGGCGACTGTCGAAGAACGCGACAGGAGGTGCCGGGCCCGGCGTGGCGACGCGATCGCCGCCGCGGCCGAGCCGGCGCGGGCGCCGTTCAGCCGCGCTCGGCGTGGTGCTGGTCGACGTGGTGCTGGTCGACCACGGCCTTGCGCTTCGCCACGATCTCGGCCTGCAGGTGCGGCGGCACCGCTTCGTAGTGAGCGAACGCCATGCGGAACGTGCCTTCGCCGGCGGTCATCGAGCGCAGCTGCGTGCTGTAGTCGAGCATCACCGACAGCGGGCACTGGGCGCGGATCGTCTGCACGCCGTGCGCCACCTCCATGCCCTGCAGGCGCCCGCGGTGGCTCGACAGGTTGCCGGCGACGTCGCCGGTGAAGCGCTCCGGCACCTCGACGACCACGTCCATGATCGGCTCGAGCAGGATCGGCCGCGCCTTCAGGAACGCGTCGTGCACGGCCCGCTGGCCGGCGATCTGGAAGCTCAGCTGGTCGCTGTCGACGTCGTGGAACTTGCCGTCGTGCACTTCGACCTGCACGTCGACGACCGGGTAGCCGGCGAGCGCGCCCTTGGCGAGGAACTTGCGCGCTCCCTTCTCGACCTCGGGGACGAACTGGCGCGGGATCGCGCCGCCGACCACTGCATCGACGTACTCGAAGCCGGCACCGTGCGCACGCGGCGCCACGCGCAGGTGGACCTCGGCGAACTGCCCGCGGCCGCCGGTCTGCTTCTTGTGCCGGTGGTGCCCTTCGGCCCGCATCGTGATGGTCTCGCGGTACGGAATCGTCGGCGGCCCGTGGTCGACGTCGACCTGGTGGCGCCGATGCAGCCGCTGGAACGTGATCTCCAGGTGCAGCGGGCTCATGCCGGTGACCAGCAGTTCGCCGGTCTCCTTGTCGCGATGGCACCGCAGCGTCGCGTCCTCGGCGGCGAGCCGTTCGAGCGCGTGCCCGATCTTCTGCTCGTCGGCGCGCGCCTTGGGCCAGACGTGCCGCGCGTAGGTCGGCTCGGGGTAGACCGGCCGCGGGAACGTGAGCGGTGCGTGGTCGGCGGTCAGCGTGTCGCCCTGCGCGAACTCGTCGACCTTGCTGATCGCGAACAGGTCGCCGGCGGCGACGGCGGCGATCTCCTTCGTCTCCTTGCCGTGCACGGCGAGCAGGTGTGCGACCTTGATCGTCTTGCCGCTGCGCGTGTCGAGCACGCTCTGGTCCTTCGCCAGCTTGCCGCGGAAGCAGCGCACGTAGGTCAGACGACCGACGTACGGGTCGCTGACGGACTTCCAGACCTTGGCGGCGAAGGCGCCTTCGTCGGGCGCGACCAGGTCGCCGTAGCCCTCGTTGCCGGGCTTCTGCGCGCCGCGTGCGCCGAAGCACGCCGGCGACGGCATGTGTTCCTGCACGAACTCGGCGAACTGGGCGATGCCGAGCCCGCGCTGCGGGCAGATCGCGAACACCGGCACCAGCTTGCCGCGTGCGACGGCGCGCCGCAGGTTGTCGGTGAACTCGCCGGGCTCGAGGTGGCCGGTCGACAGGTAGTGCTCCATCAGCGTGTCGTCGACCTCGGCCTCGTCCTCCTCGATCATGTCGTGGTACTTGGTCGCCTGCGGGCCTTCGTCGTGCGTCACCATGTGCACGGCGGTGAATCCGCGGCCGGAGCCGTTCGGATAGGTGACCGGCACGACGGCGTGCCCGAACACCTGACGCAGCTCGGCGACCACCGCGTCGAA